>JAABUR0100001168.1_pt1 | contig 49158 bp, 41 predicted proteins | sample 5560091 | NCBI WGS metagenome assembly JAABUR01 (sample SAMN10711879, study PRJNA513375) | rock metagenome | isolation source: Antarctica rocks | place: Antarctica: Victoria Land, University Valley sud | reverse complement strand
CTCAGATCTTGTACCTTGATCTTAGAGCCGAAAGGGCGCTATCGATTAGGCGGGTCCAGGGGCATGACGAAATCCCGTTCAGGGTCCGACCGCGGCCAATGAGGAAAGGGCAAGAGACCGTGGGCTGACTAAACGTTGTTGCAACGAGCGCCTTCCCAACATGCAAGGCCGAGGACATCTATTTCCTGTTAGAGTAGGCTGTTACGGAGGTACTTGTGCTTGAATCTGAATTACTTTCCGCCAAGAGGTGTTTCCCAGGCCCAGGATCGCATCAGGATACCTCGACCATCTAACGGGTTATCTCGCTGGGTACTGTGACCACCTAGTTCGTTGTGAATACAGGTGCTATAAAACACATAAGGGCGTCTGAGGAAGAGATACCTTAGCTGTGTAGCCGGTACGTACATAGCTCAAGAAGCTTGAGGTCCCTTACTTGCCTCAGGACCTCAGACGTGTTTCCGTGGCTAAGCCCCTTCGGGTTAACCACTTCCCCTAAGCCCCTTTCGGTTAGCGATCCTCTGGATGACTTCACAGCCTACGGGTAACACGTCTGACGTTGTTTTGATTCAGACGCGATCATCAACGCAACACATATATTCTTTCGATATCGACAACTGCAATCAATACTATTATATCTATTCTATCTATTGACTTAAATTCTAAATACATGTTCCGCGGGAAATAGAGTATAATCTCTGTTGCACGGTGATGACCTGGTTTATATCCAAATTTCCAAAATCTTTTCAAATTTTCAAAGCTATGCTAGGTCCATTTTCCATTGTTCGGTGAGTTCAGCTGATCGTTCGACTGTCCAAGCATATTTTGAAGACTTTCCAACGGTTGGAATATAGTTCTGTAACGACTCGATCATTTATTAGATAGGTAGTAGGCCCTCAGTAGATAGGTAGGTAGACCCTCAGTAGGTAGGTAGGTAGATTTGGTAGAGAGTCATAAAGAAAGCCCTGAAGAATGTTTGGTAGGGATCATATTTAGTGCTAGGTAGGGATCAAATTTACTTCTTCTATCACCTCTTCGCCTCTGGTGAGCAAAGCTCTTCCTCGATAATGACCTTGTGGATTTCCTTCCTTCACTAGTACAATCTTTCGCGCTGGATCACCAGTCTGCATATCATACCGCGAAGGCTCCAAAACAGAAGCATTTACATTAATCGGAAGAGCTGCTGAAGCTGCTTGCTTAGCTCCTCTTGCTGCTCGCTTTTTCGAGCTTGGTGGCTCCATTTATATAGTATGGAATAGCTTCCAAAGCTCCCAATATTCCTTCTCTCGTTCTTTCTCTGCTATGACTTCCTTCTCCTTTTCGGCAGCTTCTCGCTCCTAGAGAACTTCAGCATCTAAGATTCTTCCTTTGATCTGCTCATTAGAACGTTTTTTCTTTTTGTTCTCGTTCTCGTCAGCTTGAATAAGAGCATTGTTCGTATTTTGCATTGTGCCAAGCTTCGCTACAAACTGTGGAAGCAATATACAGTGCCCCCTACCTCAGGTCGGACGCACCCCGTCCGCCGCACCTTGAGGCTAATGTAATTTAAAAGGAAGTCCATCAAATGTATTGTCTTTGTGTGTCGGCTGGTTCGAGCTTATGAGTGTGAATATAAACTTGCCAGGTGCTCAGCTTCACTATACTACACGTAGTCAAACGATATTAAGCAATGTCGTGCAAAATTTTCTTCTACGTCTGAATTTCTTCTAACCGCCTGACAACTTTCCTGTGAAAGGATGTTTGCAGCTTCACTCCCAATCTCTGGTCCGATTCATCTTCTTTCGCATCAAGGCCCAAAGCTTCCGAACCCTTCAGGCAGATATTTACTGCAGCTTGGAATCTCGCTCCTGCACCCGCCTCCACGGCATCTATGGCTGCTTTGCCTAGCAATGTGTTCCGAACGTCTTTAGCAGTCCAATTTGCTTTCCGTCTGGATGATAATTTTGCCGCTTCACTCCGATCCTCACCGTCTTGTTTCTTTAATAGCTCCTCCACCGGATACCAGACAGCGATCTCAGTCAAGATGACTCCCAAGCTATAGATATCGAATGACTTCTTGAATGAGATGCCTTCGCGCTCTTCTCCCGCATGTGCATTCGGATGGCGGTACAGACTGTTCTCAGAGCGAATTGTTGGTACTTCTGTCATCTCGCCTGACGATGCAGGTCTTGCATAATCGAATCCGGACACGAAGGGGGAAGCTAAATCAATTTCATGAGTGCTGGTTGGTAGAGAGCTCTCCTTGCCAGCAAATAGGATGTTGGAGCTCCGAAGGCTTTTGTGCAGCCAGTTGACCGAGTGAAGTGATAGCAAGCAATTGGCGATTGCTTGTGCGAGGGCAATTCGCCGAGAAAGCGATGGCTTCGGGGCCTTGTTTAGGAGATGGTGAAGTGTAACCACAGATCCACCTTCGGGTTTAAGGAAGACGAAGCCAAATCGGCATTCCGGAGGCCTGTCGGCAGCTTCTTTGTCTTCGTCTTCTGGATCTCGTTTGGCATATACATGTTCCCCATCATCGAAGTACCCCAGGCAAGTGGGCACGCGGAGTGAGCTGGGCTTGTTGACGTCGCAAAGGAGGGCAGCCAGTTTCTGCACGCGATCCAATATGATCGGCTTTGGGCTTAGGCGCGAGTCTGAGGGGAAATATTTCTTCCATTCAATCCAGATCTGCTGGGTCTTTGATGCTGATGGGGTATATCTACCATTGGAATGTCGAGGCTGTAGTCTAGCAAACGAAGGATCTTCGTCAACGCGGATGAATTTTCGAGGAAGCCTCGCGTCTTTCAATCTCGTATCAGGCTGAGCGATGGCCAAGTCCTTGGCTATTTGGCTATCCAAGGAGGTACCCTCCTCGATTGATGCATTCGATGCTTTGAAACGAGCGAGCTTGGCTATGGCCATATCATCCTTTTGGATAGGCTCTATCATGCGCCTAGAGGCGTGAGATATTGGGTTTGTATTACTTCGATACTCTCCCTCGTATTCCTGAAACCAACCAATGCTATCACCACTACCTTTGCTATGCTCTGAAATAGGCAGAAGTGCTTTTACTAGTTGGTTCAGATCATCGATTTTGTTGTGAAGTTGCAAGACAGACATACGCGTCTCTCGTGTGGTTTCAAGGATATTCTTGCCTACATTAGTGTCGAGCAGATTGAGTAAAGCATCGTTCAGCTCTTTCAGACGGTTGATAAGGCCTTCGAACTTGTCATTATCTTGAATTGCCCATCTCACTCTTCTTGGCAAAGTCGAAGAAGTTGCTATATGAAGAGCCTCGTCAAGAAATCTCGTAATGTGTGGCACAAAGTCGCGAAAGTTACCGCCTGTTGATGCTTCCAGAGCAGACTGTGCCAATGGTACCTGTTCATGGTCTTCGTTGGCTTCCAAGTCAGGGACGAGACTACCATATCTGCCTTTATATTTGATAAAGCCCGTGGCTAGAGCTTGCATCTGGGCGAGGACTTCGACGACATCACCTCGGTGAAGCCTAGTCAGGCTGGCATCGAGAGCATTCTCATCTCCCTCCATATAAGACAAAAGGCCACATCCAGATGCCCAACTCAATGTCCGCTGTTGCTCGAGCTGTAACCGGAGCGTAAGATACCTATATTCAGGCTTCAGTCCTCGTGCAGCTGCTATCAGTCGCAAGGCTGACATAAGGCCAGTGAAACATTGCACGGCTACTCCAATCACGGCCAGGCTAAGACCAGCTGCAGTTCCAGGATCCATGGTGATCAGGGCAGGAGTCGTGAAGAAAATTGGAGAGAGAGCCTTATTTATAGACGAGCACTCTTTATAGAAGGCAGGATGGGCAAATCAACTTCCTACTGGGCAAGCACTCGCTCAAATTAGCGCCTTCTTCCCTATTCGGGTGAGGCTGAGATGCTGCATTCTGCAAGACCCCGCGTTGGCTGCAACCTGTCCTGTGCTTCAGCTGCGATAATCTCAAGTACAGCCTTTCATTTCTCCCTTCAAAACCTTCGAGCACTCATTATCATCTCAAGCGGTTCTGCCTCGAAGTCGATAAGTCATGGCTGATCCTTCTGTGTAAATACTCGAGTATAAATACTCGAGCATAGTTCGGCCCATCATGTTCGGGACGAACACGCGCCCCACATACGATCCAAAGCAGGCGCTCGAGGTCTTCTTCCACACTCCATGGCAATTCTATTCCGACGAAGATATTTCCCGACTTGGTGGTATCCTGGAAGACAATGGCATGCGCGAATGGTCCAGAGCTCCCCGCCTATACTTTGTTCTTCGTGGTGTTGGAAAGCAGGATTTGATCTCGGCCTTTCTTGAGCTGGGTATTAACGATGACTCGCTCCCAATCCAGAAATCTGCCCTGCGATCTACGTCGCTTCTTACATCTCCAGCTATCATCAATGATTTCTTACGATGTCAAGAGCAGATTGTGAAGCACAAGGACGCCGTGTATGAAGATAGACTTGGTGCTTACTTTCCACCTGCGCGCAATGTAAAGAAGTATCCCCTAGAGGATATCGATTTCCAGCAGATCAGTCGTCTGCTCCAATTCAGTGGTAAAGCAGATGCAGGAGAGACACCAAAGCTATACTATATCCTTCGCACTATACAAGAGCTTGACCGCTTGCCATTTCTTCATGCGAAGGGCTATAACGATCTATGGTTCCCATTCCCTCAATCTTCATTGGCGCAAAATTTCTTCCAGAATTCTACATCGCCAAGAGCATTTACACAAGCTCAACAGCACGTCTGCAGCTCACGTTGGGCCGAAGATGTTCATCTCAATTTTATGCGCGACGACGATGAATACTTGGACAAGCTGAAAGATCTCGGGTCCGGTGCAACAGGTTTCGTGGATCATGTCTGGTGTCCTTCATTTCGCAAGAATTATGCTCGGAAGGTTATTACTCGCAGTCCCGAAGGCCTTCGCATATTCGCCAAGGAGATCAAGATGCTCAAAGCCGTGAACCATCACCACTGTGTCTCTCTGATAGGTAGCTACACCGATACGAGGGTCATAGCTATGCTTTCCGAACCTGTGGCGGATATGAATTTAGGCACATTCCTCGACGCTACACCTATACCTACGGACCGGAAGGACTTGCTGCAGACATCCTTTGGATGTCTAAGCGTTGCGCTTGCCTACTTGCATGAGAATGGTATACGGCATAAGGATATAAAACCACAAAACATTCTCGTCCATATTAATACACTGCTTCTGACGGACTTTGGCTTGAGTGCCGACACCATCAGCGACTCAACGAGCTTGGCCAGCAACACACCACGCTATTGCCCTCCGGAGGTTGATGATGGTTTTTGCAGAGATGAGGCATCTGATGTCTGGTCCATGGGATGTGTCTTCTATGAGATCATCTCGGCCTTGAGAGGATCATCGATGGCAGAAATGAAGACATTCTTCAGGAAGACCGGCTCCAGGAGATTGAACTTCAAAGATAATCCGGACGCGATCAGCTTATGGCTTCTGGCAGAGGTTGATCCACCTGCAGCGCTTGGACAGATGGCCACAACTGCTATGTCCTTGGTATCTATAATGCTGTCCTTTGCACCGGAAGAAAGACCATCGAGTTCCTCTCTAGTGCAAAGCTTTGGTAATGACTATGTACCGTCCGCTTTTTACAATCGGTGTTGTAAACAGCAATTACTTGCAGCGGCTTCGAATTCTTTACGCTCTCGGCCTCACGATTTCCTGAAGCCCGCCGCTGCTCAGCAGTATTCTCTTCCTCTCCATTTTCCCCTCATGGCCTCACCCCAGCTCACAGCTTCTCAAAAGTCGGCACCTTCCTCCTCCTCCTCCTCCTCCTCCTCCTCCTCCTCCTCTCTTCACCCTTGGTCGCCCTCACCACTTCACTCTTCTGCAACGCCGCCCCATCTCAAATCCCCGTATACCTCAACCGATCCGCCACCAAATAATCCCGACTATAGTTCACTACCTCCTTCGTCCCCTGCATCGCAACGGAGCTCTTCAACGCCACACTCTTACACCACTGCAGCGCTCCCACCGTCAATTTCAGGCGATGATACACCACGTATATTGCCGTACTGCTCGCTTGTTCACGAGCCTAAGGGGACTTCACTTTCCCAGAAGGGGACTAGTCCTTCGTCAATAAGAATTGATTCATCGGCAGACTCTCATGAAACGATGCTGGAAGCACGCAAGCTGAGCAAACAACAATCCGATACCTTCACATCCCCGACAAACCTCGTCACTTCTTATCATGGCGTCGGACAAAAGGAAGAAGCGCTGCAGTTAAGAGAAAAGACGCTGGAAGCACGAAGACGTATATTGGGTGAAGAACATCCTGATACTCTTGATTCTATGACTAGCCTCGCTATTTCTTATAGTGACGTCGGACGGAAGAAAGAAGCGATTCAGTGGGAAGAAAAGACGCTGGAAATACAGAGACGTATATTGGGTGAAGAACATCCTGATACTCTTGATTCTATGACTAGTCTCGCTTTTTCTTATTATGACGTCGGGCGAAAGGGAGAAGCGCTGCAGTTGAGAGAAAAGACGCTGAAAGCACAAAGACGTATATTGGGTGAAGAACATCCTGATACTCTTGATTCTATGACTAGCCTCGCTATTTCTTATAGTGACGTCGGACGGAAGAAAGAAGCGATTCAGTGGGAAGAAAAGACGCTGGAAATACAGAGACGTATATTGGGTGAAGAACATCCTGATACTCTTCATTCTATGACCAGCCTCGCTATTTCTTATGATGTTGTCGGACGAGAGGAAGAAGCGCTACAGTTAAGAGAAAAAAGGCTGGAAGTAAAAAGACGTATATTATGTAGGTGAAGAACATCCTAATATGTATGTATGTTGTTGGGCAATTCTGATCGGCACTCCCATCTCACTACAACCATCACCCTGGCCGTAAAAAGAGAAACGATGTATCCTAGACTCGGAATTTGGCTCTCCGAACGTAGGAGTGCTTCTTCAAGGTCTCTCGGCGAGGAATTCGCCTTGCATCTGTTCGCCAGCCTGATGCTGCAAGGTGGGCGGCATGCCTTGACCCATTGTATTGTAACATTCTTCTTTTAGACTCAAAATCCGTAATTTTCGGAAAACTCATCCAACTCCTGAAAACACTGCTGGAGGTCTTATCATAGCCTCCAATGTTTTATCTTCATGTTGTTTTGCTTGCTTGCAATGCGTGGCAGTAGACACAGACATGATCGCCAAGACCCTGACTGATGACGTGTCCGACAACCCATTTTGACACTGACGGCTTAACCAGGCGTGGCCAAGGAAGCAAAGAAGCTGCGCTATCGGTTGCGGTCTACGCTCCCTGCTAAGCTCCCTTCGAGGATACAGATCAAGGACAGCTAGAATCGCTGTGCCTGTAAGGCAATCGGGGCACGTACGGGCATGACCACCGCTGGTATGGCAACAATAGATTGAGGGTCAATCATGTGTGTGTGTTTCCGCCTATCTTTCTGGAACCAATGTTGAGATGGTTTGTCCAAGAAGCGGACGATGTTGATGTATGCTGCAATTGTATGTGCGCACATTTGAGATTTGCCATATATCAGGTTCTGTCACGCATAATTGGACAAAGAAAGGCGCTACCTGAGTTGGGGAACGAACTAAACGGATGAAGAAGGCACTTCGGAATCATTAGATGAAGGCTGTCATTTGTTCTATAGGATTGAGGTGCAGCACTAGAATGACTTCTTCCTTCTGCAGCCAAACTTGCAAGCTGTTTTGTTTACGAAATCACGAGCACTCTTCAGCTATGGGAAGTGTTTTGTCGAGAGCCTACGTACTAGCGTTCATCAATGTATTAGCCACTCGCAGCATTGTCTAAGTTATCTCGAACCATCTACGTCCTTCTCATCTTCTCTTCCACAATCCTCCCCACCATCTTCTCTAGCACCCCCATGTCACTTACTCCCTCCCCTTCAAAATACCCCTTCACGCTCTTTTCAACATACTTCCCCACCATATCCACCTCCACATTCACATCCTCCCCCGCCTTCTTCCCCGCCATCGCAACCCTCTCTTGCGTATACGCAATCAGCATAACCTCCCACCACCCCTCACCATCCTCCACCTTCGTAATTGTCAGACTCGCCCCATCAAGCGTCACGTATCCTTTCTCCACTATGTATCTCAGCACCTCTTTTTCGCGGGGCTGCAACCGGAAAACCAGAGAGTTGCCATCGGGGGTTACGGAGAGGATTTTGGCGATGGTGTCGACGTGGCCTTGAACGAAGTGGCCGCCCATGCGAGTCGAGGCGGAGACGGCGCGCTCGAGGTTGACATAGGAGTTGCGGGTAAGGGAGCCGAGATTGGTGCGGCGAAGGGTTTCACGGGAGACCCCGACTTTGAAGTTTTCAGGGGTGAAGGTGGTTATGGTGAGGCAGGTTCCTTGTGGCAAGGGTCAGCAGTTGGCTTCATACTATGGCGTTGATGGCGGAGGGAAAGCAGTCCTGGATTACCATTGATGCTGATGCTGTCACCAAGATGAGCATCTGTGAGGATGTCGGCACATTCAGAAATGGTCAGCGAAGTTCCACCGCCACCGCTGGCAGTGTCATCTTGCTTCTCGAGGGCGGAGACAGCTGGCTGGGTCAGCTTAGCTGGAGGTCTTGGTTGATGTTGTGAGCTGATGTAGGTGCTTACTACCAATAGCCTCGACAATACCGGTGAACATGATTCAAAGATGTATCACCGTCGATAAGCAATGAACTCGGATGGAAAATGTTGAGTGTGAGGAAGATATATCTAATTATATCTTGGAACCTCGGCTGCGGGGCTTCATGATCCTTTCCCCGCCTGCTCTCAGTTCCGACCTTTAATCACAATCACCACATGCTTCAAAAGGTAAAATGAGTGTGTCCAGATTTTTTCGGTGCCTTGTAAAGCATCAGAGGCAGATTGATATCCTCAATGGTTCGAGATTCCCAAGATACCAAAGTTTCGCCACGGCGGCCACGGAGTCACCAACTTTGCCCCTGGCCGGCATTCGGGTGCTGGACATGACCAGGGTTTTGGCTGGAGTACCTTAAGCTCAATCGGTCTATTTGCGATTCCAGACTAACTCCTTGTACAGCCTTATTGTACACAAATACTTGGAGACCTGGGGTAGGCAGCCACAAACCCAGTATGCACCTCCCAAGAGGTGGACGACAAGTCAAGAATTTCTCCAAGCTGATACACAGAATTTTGCAGCGCAGAAGTCATCAAGATAGAGCATCCCATAAGAGGCGATGATACAAGAGCATGGGGACCGCCATACGCAAAGCATATACGAGGAGATCATACAGATAGTCCCGGAGAGAGTGCCTACTTCTTGTCGGTGAGCATTGACGTAATGGGGAATTAGAGCAATTTCTGAACGGCTCTTTCCTCAGGTCAACCGGAACAAGAAGTCATTGGGACTTTCTTTTGCCCAACCTGATGGAATTGAAATCCTGCATAAGCTCGTCAAAGATTGTGATGTCCTAGTGGAGAATTACCTCCCGGACACTCTCAAGAAATACAAAATGGACTTCCAGAGTGTTAACCAGATCAATACAGGAATTATCTACGCTAGCATCACTGGTTACGGGCAGACGGGTCCATACCGGAAAAGGGCCGGCTACGATGTCATGGTTGAGGCGGAAATGGGATTGATGCACATTACGGGATCGAGAGATGGTCCACCAGTGAAAGTGGGAGTTGCTGTGACAGACTTGACTACAGGACTGTACACCTCCAATTCCATAATGGCAGCACTTCTGGGGCGAGCGAGGACAGGCAAGGGGCAGCACATCGACGTGGCTCTGAGTGACTGCCAGGTAGCAACTTTGGCGAATATGGCAAGCTCGGCTTTGATAAGCGGACAGCCTGATTCGGGCCGATGGGGAACCGCGCATCGTGTGTCCATTGCGCTTCTTGAGGATCATACTTGTTGCTGACATGTTTCAGCGTCTATTGTCCCATACCAAGGCTTTAAAACTAGAGACGGGGATATTCTGCTAGGAGGTGGTAATGATCGATTGTTTGGCATTCTCTGTGACAAGCTTGGAAAGCCGGAATGGAAGTCAGACAAGAGATTTTTCACGAATAACTCGAGAGTTAAGAATCGAGTGACTCTTGAAGTCCTGATTGAGGAAGTAACGCGGAAGAGAACAACGGCTGAATGGCTGGAGCTCCTTGACGAGAGCGGTATGCCTTATGCTGCAGTGAATGACATTCAAGGAACATTGAATCACCCCCATGGTAGGTCATAACCATGGATATATCTGAGATCGCCAGTGACTGACGTCCGTAGTGTTGGCCCGTGATATGGTGAAAGAAGTCGAGCACCCAACCTGCGGTCCTATGAAGCTCGTTAACACGCCTGTCAAGTACTCGTACTCAGAACCCAGCATAAGAATGCCGCCACCACTGCTAGGACAGCATACTGATGAGGTTCTTGGAGATATCTTGGGTATGAGTGAGACACATATTGCTAAATTGAAGGCCGAAGGGGTTGTAGCTTGATTGTATATAGATCTAGATAAGGAACAGAAGTGAGGTATATGTGGTGCTAGCAGCCGAAATTGATGATTTTGGCGCCGACTAAAAGGACCGCGAAGCTAAGGGCTTTTCCGCATTACCGCGCTGTAGGGCTATTTACCAAGCCAACCATCAGGGCCATCTACAAGGCACAAGCAGATGCACCTTCCCACTACCTAAACCATATCGATGGCAGCACCTCTTCCAATGGGCTCCACCACGGATGAATCCGATTGGAACAGGCCTTCTTACCCAAAACTAAAACCTGCTAACCCACACCTCCACAGCCTCGAGCAACCCAAAAAGGAGATCCGATTCTCCCCACAGCGTAACCTGACTCCCCAACATCCTCCCAAAAACAGCATTAAGCCCCGCTCCGTTGCCCCAAGCCAGGCCCTTCAGTCTGGCATACTGGTAGCAGCTGCTCCGCCATTCCTACCTACCACGCCCAATGTGACTTTTACACCTGTTCCTATTTTTTCGGCTCCAGCCGTTAATCTACCTCCCCCGATTGTAAACGAGGCTCCTGTGGAAGCGGGTCTCGGCTGGGAAGCAGCTCGAGAGTCTGTGCTCAATCAGATGGTCACGACGCAAGATATAAGCACTCCTGCTACTGTACCCCAAATCAAAAGAGCAAAGACCGGAGGGCGGAGAGGTAGAGGTGGCAGACATGCAGGCGGCAGGCCACCAAAGGTCAAGCTGGAAACAGCTGTGACTATACCCACAGGCCCTGGTGACGGGCTTACGCCAAGTAGCACTGGGAGAGGCAGAGGGAGAGGGAAGGGAATAAACATTGGGAGAGGACGAGGTTTCGGTGGGGGAAGACCTAGGGGTAGCAGAGCTGGAACATCAATGGGCCGGGGCCTTCACAGGGGAATCAAGAGGAAGAGAGAGGACGTCGAAGAAGGAGACAAGGATGATACGGATGCGAGCGAGACGTATATGCCTTTACCGACGCAATCAAGGTCAGGACGGAAGATTTCCAAAGTTGCTAATTTTACTCCGGTGCCTCGGACTGTTATTGACCTAGGTACGGATACCGAGGTGACGCCTACGGTTAAACCAAAGCCAATGGAGAAGGTGGGGAGTGCGAAGAAAGAGAAAGGGAAAAGAAGGTATAGGAAGCCTGGCGAGGCAAGCGTGTGTAAGAATTGCGGGAGGGGCCACAGTCCGGCGAGTAATGTGATTGTGTTTTGTGACGGGTGTAATACGCCTTGGCACCAATACTGTCATGACCCACCAATACCCTGGGATGTGGTGCGGATTGAGGAACAGGAATGGTATTGTGCAGACTGCGAGGTGCTGAGGGAGGAGAGGGTGCACTTGGAGGGAATAGCTAGTGCGCAGGGGATGAGTCTTGTGGAGGTGTGTCTCTTTGCAAACTAACATTTAAAGGAACAATGACGCCTAACTCTCTCGAACCAACAGAAACGTCGTTACTTCCAAAGCCTCCCGGCCGCCCACCTCATCTCCCTCCTCCTCCACGCCAGCACATTGTACCCCACCCTTCCCATATTCGACCCCCAAAAAACATCCACCGCATCCATACTTCTACCCCCACAGCCAAACACGTTAACTGCACCATTACACCCGGACTTCCCCTCACGAACAACAAACCCCCCCGTCACAGCTGAAGAAGACGAAACCTACTACGAACTCCCCTCCGACTATGACCCTTTACCATACCCCAAACCAGGCAACGGCATCCGTTTACCGCCGGAAGACGAGGATTTGGCACTGCTGGTGGATGAGGATGTAGGAGTCTATAGTCATATGTGGAGAGGGCAAGGGAGGGATGTTTGGGGGATGGCTGCTCTGGAGAGGATGGAGGGAGTGGGGATGGGGAGGATGGGGGTGGCTGTGTAAGATTATGCGTATGGTGTTAGAAGCTATGGGATGAAGGTGTTTGCTTTGGGGTGGGCGGGTTGCTAGAGATCTACCTTGTACAGTAGAAAGGGTACCTATGGCACTCTGTAGCTATATTTTCATGCAAACTACGTCTGAAACATGCGGTACGGTTGTTTCTGCTCGTGACCAGGTTTAAACTCGTTGAATCCGTTGCTAACAAACGTGAAAGTGAGGTGATCGTGTCTACTCAATACGAATGGTTTTGGTTCCGTTGATGGGTGGGGGTCAGGACAGTTCGTTCGAGCAAGAGAAAAGAAACGGAAAGGAAAGGAGAGATTTTGAATGTTTTCGTTCGATGACTTTAGGTTACGATGCAGGTAAATCCATCGTTTCTTTCAATTGTCGTTGCCGACGATCCCGTACTATCATGAAAGATCGTCGATGCCGATTTCGAGGTTTTGAGGTAATCTGAGGGACAGTAGACAGTAGACGGCACAATACCCGTGGTGTTTTTCTCTCCAGTATCTAAAGGCTGAAGGACAACGTGAATCTGTGGAGAGTATTTGTACAACAAAGCCAACCTCTATCATACTCGATACAAGGATTGTTAAAGATGCTATATTAGCGCCGGGGTCGAATCTACTGATACTATACACCATCCGCACGATTAAAGCAAACCATCTAATCTCAGCAAAATAGCGCCATAACACCAGATCCCCATAATTGCCGGTGATATGCACCCCATCACTCTCCACCCTCCTCGCCTCCCTCACCATCACCATCACCCTCACCCTCCTCCTCCCCCTCCTCCCCATCCTCCCCCTCCTCTTCCTTTCCTTCTCTCTCACCCTCTCGCTCACTATCCTCAATCTCCTCCGCCCTCGCCGCCGAGCCGACCAGGCCCGGAAAAAGGGGCTTGGGCGCTTCGAGCACTTCTTCAATCTCACTTAGCTCGCTCTCGTCATCCGCGCTGTCGTGGAGGCTACCTGGGACGCTGCTGGCGACATCGCGGCCCGCCAGGTCTTCTTTGACGGCTGGGGTCGCGAGGCTGCGGGGGAGGTCTTGTTCGGGTTGTTGGGCGGAGGGTTGGGAGATTGATGGGGTTTTGGTGGTGGGAGGAGGAGCAGAGGTTTTGAGGAGGAGTGCTTCGGCTCTTTTGAGGATTTCCCGTTTGCTGACGCCTTTTGTTCTTTGTTTTGGGGCGGGATCGCCGGGGCGGTTGTCTGGCGAGGGGGTGTCGATGGAAGGGCCGTCGGTATTCATGAGTAGGTGATTTACACGCATGCGCGCCTTACTTTCTTCGTCGTTAGATTTAGCGATGAGGTCAGGGACAGTGCTATGGTAGAGGTGGGCGTAGGTGTCACTGATTAGGTCTTCAATGGGTGCAGGTTTGATGAGGGTGCCATTGAGGCGTTTGAGCTCTACTATTTCTCTGAGGAGGCCAAGGGTTGGAGAGGTTGTGGATGATGAGTGAGCCCAGGATTCGAGGCGGTCGGCGTTGAGGGCGAAGTGATCGTGAGGGAGAAGTTTGAAAATGGTTTCGTGGTATTCTTCGGGGACGGAGCTAGCGCGACGAAGGAGCTAGTGGGAACTGTTAGCATTTGGTCCGGAAAGGTTAGGAGAGCGGAATTGGAGTACCTCTAGGTATGTCTTACAAACTTCTGACCATATTTGGGCGTGATGGAAGAAATCGCCCGACCTCTTTCGTATACGCTTCGCCAGCACTTCCAAACTAGCTCTATCGTTCAATTGAAAGGAGAGTCGGACAAAGAAGCTGACGTATCGACTGGTGTAAACGAAGTGCCTTCCTGGGCGCTCGTTCTCAGGCTTCCAAACCTGGATGCCCATGGTCTTGGTAAAAATCTGCTGCGTGAGCTCGTGCTTTGCACCTAAAGCTGACTGGAGTTCGTCCGGCGAGTCGTCGTAGAGAATATGGGCAGCCTACTATGTCAACTTGCCGTGATCATTTTGCTACAATTTAAGACATAACCTACCCTTGCAACCATCCGGTGATGCCAATTGGCTTTATCTGCAGATCTCAGTGTTTTCAGCACCTGTATCATGTAACCTTCCCAGTCCTCTAGGTCTTGAACAGCTGGAACCTTGCGAGCGTAGGTTGTGGCTGCCAAATATCGGCAGCCATCGTCTGGCTGTAAGTTCGAGTCAGCACTGTCTCCAAGAGCGATTGTGGATCATACCTGAAGCCGCCTTGTCTGTACCAGCTTATGCACTATCGAAACGAGCTTATAGTGTGGCTCGAGTGTAGGGTCTTTCTCTGGATGTCTGCTATCCCGTCGCTCTGGTAGGACGTCAATCGCTTTTTTGAAAGAATCAAGTGGTAAATGGTAGCTGATGCGCTGTGCATTGCCGCGGATATGATCATCGCAATCATGCATCTTCCACAAACATTTACCCTGCAGGTACCACAGCCTAGATCTTATTAGCAGGAAATGGAAGGGCATGCCAGTGTCTGAAAAGCCCAACTTACACCCAGTCTTGTGGCTTGTGAACAAGAGCTCGTCGAAACAATTCAGACGCAAACTTCCAAGCAGGGTAGAGCCGCAGGTCCCGAAAAGGACGATTCTTGTACATGCCCATTTTCGATCCGTTGAAATGCTTAGCAAAATTCTCTAGGCTGAAAGCACCCATGGAAAACGGTTCTCTCGAGGACGAGTAGATTCGTGTGCCGAAATCCGCATAGAGCTCTGAAATCTTGCTTATAGTCTCAAAAGATGCATCTGCAGACCGCTTCGCGACTGCGATCGCCATTGCATAGCAATGTATTGCATTTCGTTGAAGCATGTTCAGATCTTCAATGTGGTTATTGAGTTTTTCTGCGTTCCAAGTAGTATCCTCTTCGATCTTAGCGTCATAAACTTGACCGAGCCTGTACCAGGTTTCCCATTTCTCCATGCTGAACTCGAGATCCTGCCGGAAGAAAGCACTTGCATTGTCTAGATCGTCGACCGGACCTTGGCTAGTACGTTTCTGTGAGCGGTATTTTGCCAGTGCAATATGACCCTGTAAGAAGTACCACCCTTTCTCTGCAATAATCGAATCCTCATTATTGACTAAAGTACCAGAAAGATCTCCGATACCCCGTAAGGCACGATAGAGAAACACAGGATTGACAGGCGATCTCAGGTACTTATTGAAGATATGTCTATTGAATTTCATAAGTACCGTTTCCCTTCGACCTTTCAGGGCGTTGTGCATCTTTTCGATAGTGAATTTCAGCTCACTCTTCAACAGGTCTTTAACATTCATTCTGTTTGCTTGTACCATGACAACATCCATGATCTCAATGACAGTCTGACGGCCAAACGGCTCCGGAGGACATCCATGGTCTTGAGATCCCATGTAGGTCGGGCAAACCTTCAAACCGTACAAGTCGAACAGCACCTGGCCTACGTCTGTTTCCCAACCGGCCTGGGGTTGTAGTCGCAAAAGTTCGGCTTTCTTTAACCTTAGGAAGATCTTGTTTGATTCTTTGCAGTAATATCGTAGACCAAAAGCGTGGTGTACTATCTTAAGGTAATCCGCCAGGTCGTCATTGGGCGTTTCGAACAGCTTTGGGGCTTGTGCTACTGCTTCCTTCAGTAGCACGTATTGCAGGGTCCAGGTTCGAACGAGCATGTTACGAAACCTCTGCTTCGACAAGCCGTAAGCGGTCACAGCAGGAGCGTTGACCTGAGCTGGCGGCAACGTTTGGGAAATACGGACCGAGTCCTCCCACAAGGCGAAGACGTGAAGAATCCTCTGGATCGTAGCTAGCGCTTCTACAGACCCTTGAAGGTGGTCCTCGTCCACACAATCAAACGCTACCGAGTCGTTCAGAGCAAACGTCAGCACTCTCACTATCAGATCATCCAGGATCCGTAGCCAACGGGGAAGACTAACTCTGCGGGTTTCCGCAGTACTATCCGCATATGCGGCAGAGAGCAAGTAGTCCGTGATCAACTCAATGCATCGAAGATCACAAGAAACCGTCCGCGGTGTATATTGAATTGCTTCATACGCCCGACCCAGCTTTCGCCAAAGAAATAACTTCAGATTAACGCTTGCTTTGTCAAGAAATTGCAGCATCTGATCCAATTTTTCCTCAGATGTATTCTTAGGAGATGGACTATAGTCTCGATTACTTGGGGTAGTATCTCGGTTGCTCAGACCGCTTTCTGTGCTGTTTTCGGATGACATCAAACGACCACGCAGCTTCGCTTTTTGTTGCTTGAGAGACCTTTCCAGCATTGGCTCCAAGCTCTCTATAACTGCCAGAGGGTCATTTTTGCCCGGGCTGAAGATATTTAGAAAGAAATCCATTGTTGTCAGCCAAGAAATCTCTTTCTCCACAGCCTCAACTGATATTTCTGGTATTATCGCATTGTTAGGCAGTTCAATGACTGGAGAGTCGAGACCTTCAAGAACTCGTCTGAGATCTTGAAAACATAACAGGACATGATCACGAGAAGACGGATCAACCAGATTTGTGTATACGACAGAAGACCACATGAATCGAATTGAAAGAAGATCTGGGAGCGTGGTACAAGGATCTGACATTGGCCTCTTACTGTAAGCAAAGCTAGCTAGTTCAGCCCATCTGCAAAGACGGTCTAGCTGCAATGTTCGCGTGGCAAGGTCAACTTCGCTGCTAGGGTTTGTGATACGTCCGTATATGTCCAGGTGAAGCTCAAAAATACTCTGTATGACACTGATCACAGTACTATCAACTATTTCGATACTTGAAGTCGAAGTCCCGTTCTCTGAGCTCAAGAGGTGCTCCTCTATGTCCTGGACCCGGTTAAACAAAGCCGTATAAATGAAATCATCTTGTTTCACCAGAATCTGCACAACAGTCTCCTTGAGCGTGTCGGGCCATAAAAAGGTTGTATAAGCTGAGCCACTATTGTCAGATCCTCCATCACGCTTGTGATTCTCAGGCTTTGCACTCAAGAGCTTCTCGATCCACATGAGAGAAACCTGATCGAGGTGAGTCCAAGTGCTGTTCACGTTATTCGAGAACTCCTCTAATCCATTGTCACTTGACAACAATGGCTTGTGCGATGGATGCTGGAGACCTCGTTTAGAGTGCTCAAGGAAAACAGTGAGACTGGAGTCTCTTTCGCCATCAGCGCCTCCTATTGACTCATCGAGGGAAGCTCTCTGCAGGAAGAGGTTGCTTGCAGTCATATCCCACGAGCAGATAAGACCCCTCAAATCTCGAGCCACGACATCACTCGATCTATCTGAGGAACTGAGGTGATACGATACGTCATTTGAGCGCGCCCTTGAAATGGTTCTTTTGAGTTCAGCCAAAGAACCAAGGGATTGAGCATTAAGTTTTAAGAGGAAGGCCCCTGCACGCTCAAACATCCAGTGATCAGCTTGTGTGTAGTTGCGAAGCTGCTCTTCGTAATATTGGGTCAAATCCTCTTGTGGCAATTCCTGATTACTTGGCTCCGCGATTGATACCCTAGCTTTTATCCGTTTGCTTCTGGAACGTCCAACATCAACAGGCTCTTGCATTCCAGCGACTTCAGAAGATCTCTTGCGTGTTGGAAGAGAAATTGTATTGCCGCTGCTGGAAGTCTTGTTTTGCTTACCGGTTTGGTCATCTTTGTTTTCGTTATCCAGAATGATGTCGTATACGCCGTCAAGGCCTTTTCGCTCATGGGTGCTGGAGCTTGAAGGACCCTGTCCAAGAGCGTGCCCTTCATGGGCCATGGATAAGCTTGGTGTTGTGCCAGTCAGGACCTTGTTGAAACCCTGATTCTCTGGCGACAACAGCTCCTCGTTAGTATATTCTAGAATAGCGCTACCCTGGGAAATTTTCAATTCTTCATCATTTCGCATCCGGGTCGTCTTTGAGTATCCCATAGACCGACTACTAATGAGGACGCTTACGTCCGTTCGGGGTCTGATCGTCATACGCTCAGCATCTGTTGAAAGCTTGGCCGGAAGTACTACGTTATAATTCGCGCCAGGCTCTGGATCTACTACACCTTGTGCTATCTTGCCCAACTCCGATAGAATGGCCTTTCCACAGCTGGCCCAAGTTGGTAATGGTACTAATATCTCCCAGTTGATCGTAACTGAATTAAGCACTGTGTATCCAAGGGTTTTTGTAGATGGATTAAGTAATGACACCGGAAGATAAGGGCAAGGATCCAAGAACCTTTTCAACAACTTGCTGATATTGGGTTGTTTGTCCGAGTGAACCGATGTCTGATCATCCGAGACATGGTCCTGTAAATTTTGAACCAGGATCTTTAGTTGCTCCATGGCAAAGCTCTCTTCCAATCCCAATGGCTCTCTCCACTCATATGGACTTCCTCCATCGTCATCGAGAACAGCCTCCAAGCAAAATCTTTCAATTCGCCTACTGCCCAAAAAACCGCTTAGCTTAGACACTTGCCGCCATAGTTCTAAATCCGTATCGTCTCTATCAAGGGCTTCAGTGAAAAAGCCAAGGCTAGACGATATGACCTTCGAGATAGCCTCTACATCTTCAGGGCTCTGAAGCTCACCTGAGCCATGTATCTGCTGAGATCGAAATATTTGGTATCTCAATCGGTCCAAAATAAATTGGCCATGGTTTTTGTATGAGAGATACAAGATTTGAGGCAGCGTACTAGGAGCTCCATCCACACCTGCCGTGGGTGCTACAGATTCGCTTGGTGAAGGATGGTCGGAGCCGGTCTCAAGGACGTCAGAAGCGCCATAGACTTGAAAACGGCGAGACTCTGATAAAGATTCCAAATAGGTAAAGATCTCGGATTGAAATAAAGTCTGGTAGGCAATCTCCGCTTCATCGTAGAAGTCAGGTCCTTGAGAGTGTAGTTTCAGCGCATTTTGATAAAGCTTCAAGGCTTCTTCAATCTGTTTGACGATTAGGTTTCAAGTAACTCATCTCCAGGGATAGACCTAGACCGAAATACTTGAATCTCTTTGCTATCATCAACCTCATTATCGCTATCCTCCTCAGGCTCAATATTAAGCGCAAGGAAACTGGTCTAGAGTGATATTAGAGAATTGTGAACAGTAAGGAATACTTTGAACGGATGTAGACCTACCATGCTCGCCTATATGTGGGGAGAAGTGGATCTTGAAAAGACCATGAACATTTGATTCAGAGGCATGAACCTGGTCTTATATGTGGTATTGATTGTGTTGACCAACCTTTCAGTCGGATTCAATTTGAAAGCAGTCTCGGGTTACAACGCTCGGCAACAGAGATCCTGGGAAGTGTTCACCAATTCCCCAAACAGGAAGATGTTAGATAAGGGAAGACGGGACTGTCGCGTCTTTACAGTAGTCGCCCGCCAACTTTAATTTAACGCCAAAATTTCAGCCCTGCGGCTTTCTCCAAATTCGCGTGTTCTAGATTAGACTATGTGAATCTAAGGTCCCACCAGCAATCATCGCAAGTATCGTTGTCAAAGTTGGCAGCCTTGGTCAGCAGTTGTGAACACCACTCGGCTTTAGCGGAGAGATAGATTCTGGAGCTTTTGGGACGAGCCGCTGGAAGGGCGTTGCTTGACAGTGCAATGGTTGCGCCAGCTATTCCTGAGTAAGTGAGTGATCTTTTCTCATATAGTTCTTTCAAGCCCGGCCGGGGAACTGTGCTAGCAGCCAAGCTAGATTTGCAGGTCTCGTTTACCCCAACCGTCCGTTACACCAGAAACAATCTGCGTAGTACGCCAAAAGGGCATTCCAACCATAAGGTCAATTGACATCGATTGGTGCATTGCAACAAAACCTATTACAGCGCTTTGCAGGAGATCTTGTACCTGTTGCAAGTCTACTAGCAAATTTGCAGTATAGATCATGATCACAGCGAAGCGATGAGGCTGATCGTGCTCACCATAGGATTGTCGAAGAGGAAATAGAATCGGCCATCGAAAGTCGCAATGATGCTTTACAATCTCTACGCGAATTAGGGCCCCCTGATCTTGTGCATCTAATAAAGCAATCGGTCAAGTCTGGTGGCCGACAGGTATGCCTCAAGGGGCGCAACATGGTGCAATAGATAATGCTGATACAGCCGATTAGATTGGCGTTTATCATCATGTTACCGGCGTAGACGCATCTTCCTCCGCGAGTTTGGCTGCGTACGTAAACACCCTTATATACACGCCTAACGATAAATCGCATAAAATCGTCTCTGGATTATATTGGTACGTGCTGGGTCTCGCGTTAGTGGTCATCAGGGTTGATGTTCAGTAGCTGCTACAATGCGTTCTCGCGGCTGGATATGCGTGTCGATGTCAAAATTCCCGGAGGAGTGGAGAGTTACTGTATTGATGAACGAGGAGACAAACGAGTGGCATCTGAGAGTCTTTGGCTGGAAACATTTCTTTGCGGCGTATTAAGGGCATACGCATATGCGGATGACGGAACTGGAAGCAGCATCAAGAAGATCATAGGGGTTCGCAGGTTTGATCCTGTCACAAGCACGGAAGTGGAGCACAAATTCCTCGACGCTGCTGAGCGACTCTTTTTTAAAGGTCTGGGAATCTAGGTTCTGTACATATTTGATGACTAACGCTTGCATAGGGTGGCAACTGGGCTCAGAACCCGAGATCCAGGTACCGAATCTGGTCTCTAATCACCTTACGACCGGACTTCTCGATTACATACATACCACTGGTCGATACGCATCTGGAATAAATCTTTTCGAAAAGCTCCGCACTCGAGACACTGAAATTTCTTCGCTACTCGCTCGCGTACTAATAGCTGCTGATGAAGAGGTACAGGCTGTCAAACTACTTCGGGACGCCATTGAAGAATTACCGATGGATTACTCCCTCCTGGACTGTCAGGCGACTTTTTGCCAAAGTAAAGGCCGCTTGGACTGGGCCTTGGAATGCGCAAAGCGTAGCGTGACTGCCGCGCCTAGCGAGTTCGGTACCTGGGCAAAGCTTGCCGAGATTTATGTGGGTCTCGAGCAATGGGATCTTGCTTTGCTAACATTGAACTCCTGCCCGATGTTTACATATCAAGACAAGGACTCGCCTAGGATGCCGGAGCCAGCTCGTGTGCTTCTTCCTGTTCTGCCGGAGAGTATGCTAGATGAGATAAACGAACCTTCAGAGACTTACGATGGGGAGTTGGTTCATCCTTCGTTACGGAAGCTGCATGCGGCGAGTTACAGAGGCACGTTTCTCAAGGCTTACAGTTTGCTCACGGAGATTACTTCAAAGATCGGTTGGGATCAATTACTCAGAATAAGAAGTCAAGTTTTCGTTATGGAAGAAGAGTATAGGAGTGAGAAGCAAACGGGTACCAGCCAGCAAACTGCAGCGAGCCACAACGCAAGCACGACAGCGTTACGAGGTACCCCTAGCCCTGGTGTAAACGGCAAAGCCCTAAATTCAAACACAAACGGTGACCCAGCAGAAGAAACTCAGAACGAGCCGTCATCCCCATCAGCAACCTTAATCGCCGAAGAAGATACCAACGGGGACACCAGCACCCCCATAAAACCATCAGTCGACGACTCAATCGAGAAACCCGAACACACTGTAACATCCGAAGTCGTCAAATCCGGCAGCGAAGACGTAAGCTCTCCTTCCCAACGTCCATCTCCACCCCCAAAGCTTACATCCCTCCTTCCCACCAGCCCAATCCCTCCCACACCCGCTACACCCACATCCACAACAAACGCCTCTGCGAGCGCTGGCTCGACAACCTCTTCATGGTCCTCTACGAAGACCTGCGCATCTACACCATCTGGCGTACCGACATGGCCCGCTCCAAGCAAGACCCGTCCTCCGAAGGCGCCTCCTCGTACAACAAAAGCGCCGAGGAGTGGGAGATCCTGGGCGAGCTAGCGGAGCGCTTGCATCATTTCCCTGAGGCGGTGGAGGCGTATCAGAGCTGTTTGCGAGTCAGGTTTAGTCCCAAGGCGATGGTCGGGGTATTGAGGATGTGGGAGAGCAAGGGCATGTATTCCGAGGGGTTGCAGGCGATGATTCGGTTGATCGCGTGGCAGTATCGGTGGTATTCTGAGGTTCGTCCCTTTACCCCCCTTTCCCCCTTGATAAAAACATAAGCATGCATGGCTGATTTTTGCTCCATTTTAATGGGAATCAGTTCTCACCATCCCTCCTCCGCACTGTCCGGAAACTGATTGAGAACGAGGGCGCAGTCAAGGTCAGGAGTATCGTGCAGGCGACTAGTTTGCCCCAGCCGGTGCTGGATCTGACGCATAGGTATGTGGAGCTTTGCGCTACGTTCAGGAGTAGTGGCAGTGATGGGTGAGTGTATGTTGGGGGATGTGTCAAGGAGTGAATAGGGGCCGGGGCGGGCGGGGGTGGTGAGGTGGAAGAGGCGGGGCACGGGGAAGGGCTGAGGGAGGATGGCGTGGGGCTGCTTGAGCTAGATATGATAATACCTTACCGAGCGAGGAAAACGAATCGTAATCTCCGTCTGCAATAATGTATCTGAAATAGCGACACAGCACCACTCTATTCCACTGTCACACACAAGAACCACACTTTCATCGACTTTACCCAACCCCCCTAACTTCCACAGCCACACTTCCACCCACATTTCCGATCCCTTAACTTCCACCGCCGTATTTTCATCATCATCAACAGAAAAATGCTCTCTACTCATACTCCTCCCCCTCATACTCATCCTCCAGCTCCCCCTCCTCTTGCAGCTCCTGCACGATATCCTCGAGCGTCTCCTCATTTTCATCCTCGTAGTAATCATCCGGGTTCTCTGCTTCGTCTGCCACACCACCTTCTGCTGCCGCTGCCGCGCCCTCGCCCTCCGCCTCCGCCGCATCTCCCTCCGCTATGTTCGCAGGCTCTGCACTAGGCGAGCTGAGAGCGGGTTTACCCGCACTCCCAGGAGTCCCAACAAGACTCGCGCTCCCGCTCCGACTAGGCACGTACAGGTCATCAATCACCTTGTAATTAATCTTCTTCGAATAGCCCCTCCGCTTCATCATCATCGACGTCGCTTCCGCCGGCGTTCTCGGGCCCACACTCCCTTCTCCCTCGCCTTCGCCGCCTTCACCATTAATGCCATAGTTGCGCATATCACCCATACGGCCTCGACGTCGCTTGCGCCGGACGATCTGGCGCGCGGTGCCGTTTTGCTCTGCGAGTTGCTGTTTTAGAAGTTTAGCGGACTGAGCGCGTAGGTAGTCGCGGTTTTCGTGGACCCAGATGCGTTCTTTGATGGTGATTTCGGCGGGGGAGAGGAGGCAGTTTGTTACTTCGGGGTCGGAGGCGAATTCCGCGTCTGGGATGATTTCGGAGTCGGGGATGGTGCCGAGGACGGATTCGGTGGTGGTGGTTAAGGGTTGGGTGGCGGTCGGGGTCGGGGTTGTTTGTGTCGGTCTTGTAGAGGATGGCTCCCGCGGAGGAGGCTCGAGGAGGGTTGGCTCCTGTGGGGTGGGCGTCTTTTCTTTTGAAGTGGAGCTCTGTTGGGTGGCAGGAGGAGATGGGGGTGGTGCGGCGCTATCAAGAGCTGTATGGAGTGCAGAAGCACAAGCGATGTTGGAAGGATCGTCCACAAATTGGGTGATCTCTGATTCGATGGCGGCTTCGTGCTCGAGCTCACTACGTGAAGGTGGAGCTGGCTTTGCAGTTTTACCTGATGGTCGACCACGCTTGCGTTTCGGCTCGGGGTTGTCGTTTGTTGTTGATGGAGATGGAGATGGAGAGGTAGAAGCGCGATCAAAGGACGGTTGCAGCTCGGATAAACGTTGCGCAGATTTTTCGAGTAGAGCCGGATCTATAGGGACCGGCGGCGGCGGCATACTCTGAGCGTCATTCTGTGCTTGTGACTGGGTGTTGGCTGGGTTTATCAACTGCCCGCTCATGTTTGGTGGTACAGCTGAGGCTGCGCGCTCGGAATCGTGATCGGATGGCTCCTCGTCGTCAAGCTCAGTAGCTTTACGCTTGCGGCTATGTCTTTTCTTGCCTTTTTTCTGCTCATAGAATGCTGGGGGATCGCAAGCGTGTTCCAGATCGATTGTTCTAAATTCTTCAACTGTCAAGCCACTGCTTTCGGTGACCTTGAACTCGTCGAGCCGCTTTAAGATCGTAGCTTCTGCTACCTTAACCACGTAAGACATCTCTCGTGCCGTACGGCGAAAATTGTTCATTCGAGCAGCCAAGATGAGAGCACCGCCGCAGATACCAGCAGGTCTACGCCCGGTCGTCATCCAGTCTCGACTCATACGTTGGACGATACGGACCGCCTCGGTCTGGACTCGCATTTGGCTGTCGCCAAATTCCAATTCTTTCGAAAAACGCTCAATAAGTTCCTCGGGATTTATAAGCTGAACATGTTGAGGATGCTGGTGAAAATCGAGTGCTTTCAGCAACGCGGTGTAAATTTGGCCGAGTTTGAAGACATTGAGCTTCCCAACGCATCAGGGTTATGGATCAGAATCTTGCAAGACAGTGGCAGAACTCACCGTCAAGACATCAGAGAAATCAATGAGCATGTGTTTGGTGCCTCCTGGTTGTAATCGACAGGCAATGTACAAACAGACGGCAGCCACCGCTTTGGTGCGGCGACCCTGAATGAAGTTAATTCCCGCAGCGAGCTTGAACAATCCCACTCCCCTATCCTGGACAGCTGGGATATTCAATGCCGCGCACAACTGACTAATGTAGCGTCTTCCTGTGGTCGATATGTCAGCAAAATCCATGCCAGGTATCGCATGAGGTATGTACCATTCGCTTCGGTAATCTCCCTACTGTCCATACCTCCGGACATCTTGAGTCTCTGACCTGGAGGAGCTCTAGCATAGCTCTGGTCGGCAGCCACATGGCTGCCTTGAAGCGTCGCTCCACCAGTAGGGTTTTCGCCAAAGGTAACTTCGGAGACTATACGAGACTCTTGCACGACGCTACCACACGAGACGCAGACCAACACCAGGTCTTCTTCGACCACATTTGGGTTGGTGCATTGCGAATTTGTACATGTTATCGGTACATTCTTGCGCTGAGCACTCTTCGCTTGAGGAGGTGGACGCGGTTGCGGGTTTTTGAAACTGTCTAATCTGGGCATCCTCTGGCCCTGTCGTTTTGGGGCGACTTTTGAATTGGTTGACATGATGTCTTGATAGTAAATATATGTTTCGAGCCAAGAATAAGATCAGAACCCTAATAGCTGGTGCTTCAACGAGATACTCGTAGGTGCGCGTATTTATGAGTCTCGGCCAGCAAGACTGGTAGCTATGGCATCCTCGATCTCCTCGATATCCTCAAGCCCTAACTCTGACAAGGATACTCGCCTATTACTCCAATAGCTCAAGCACATCTGTAGGCAGTCTGGAAAAGCGTGTTGTGGTGGGCAATGGAACAAGCTGAGAACAATTTGCTGTTGAGTGTGCCTGTGGTGTAGAAGTTATTGTGGGGTCGCTAATTTTCTGTGCTTGAGCCACCGGGCATGCTCTTGCCTACACAATTATTTATTACAAAATTACGGTGTATTCAATAACCGCCAAGACCAACCCTAGATGAAGGTTTGGATTCGAGCCATGGGTTCGACTCCTGCTCTCCGTTTCTGCGAATAGAGACAATTTGTCCTAGGCCAATGATCTTGCTACAATACACTACATAATGAACTGATTCGCATTCTTGAATGTCATCAGGGTTGCAATAAGCTAAATCAGGGCAGATGAGTGTTGGAATAGCTTCCAGTCTCGAATTTGACTAGTTGTACTCTTTAATACTCTCATCATCAACCTCGTTGAAGAGACATAATACGTACGATATCAATAATCGATAGAAAGTAAAGCAAGAAGAGAACGGCGTAGATTCCTTTCCGAACAATCCCACCATATCTGAGCATTCGCGCCCAAAAGAAATGCTGCGCTACGATTGGGAAGTTTCGTTCAACATGGACTGATTTACAGGAAGAGGTCACGTGAATGCGCGACTAGCCTGAGGCCCGCGTCGTCCTACGAGTACCACCGCTACACTTCAGTTACCTTACTCTCTACTCCGTAGGTAATTATGCATCTCGACATATATGTTGCCTAAAGCTCCTTCTAGTCCGTTTACTTCTGGATCTCTCATTGATGTCCACTACGTAATGGAAGACGAGCGTCATCATGCCAGAAGAATGCGCCAATCCAATGCTGCTTGGGTGGATAAAAGAATGGTATGATGTGGCTAGAGAGAGGAGCTCCAAGGGCGCGACCGTGTGGGTTACTGCATTATAATGAGGCGAGGATGGGCGCTAAGGGCACTGCAGATACAAGAGGGCATTGGAGTCTCTACAAGCATGTCCATTACCTCTTGGCCATCCTTCCGAAGCTCAGCAATTGCACGGCTTCGGGCCCAAGCTATGCGACCGTTTGACAGAAAGGCTCAAAGCGCATTGTGAGCAGAATGGCTTGCCAATGCCAAAGCCAAACCGGAAATGTAATCGCTTTCTTCTCAACTTGATCCTTCAGCTAGCTAATGCGACGTAGCTCGCAAGCGTCTAAGCGGAGAGGATTCGCTGGATCTTACACCTGCAAAGAAACCTCGAAAGGCCAAACCCAAACCATATGTGCCAGCCTTCCGCTCTGGACCTTATGCATTGATCATGGCGCTATCTTCAATAGCCGCCAACGCATGCTATACGAAAGCCCAACTCATGCATACAGCTCAGGAGTACTGCGAATTATCTTTCACCACTGCCCGTGATTCCTCTGGATACTATACAGCATGGAACTCAATGAAGACATTGGTCGATAAAGATCTGGTGGATGAGAGAGGAAGACCTACGCGAACGTATGCCTTGACTGACGAGGGTTGGGAGGTTGCGAAGAGGATGAAGATAGCAGCACAAGAGAGTGATGCAGATGTGAACCAGAGCAAACAGCCAAGTACTGCTGTCAATGAAAGAGCTTGGAGTAATGTGGTAGATCTAGGAGGAAATCTCCACGACCACGAGGGTCCTGAAAACTCTATGAGCCATCCGCGAGCAGTTGAACCGGTCAAACAAAGCATGCAAAGAGAGACTGCCATTGGCGGTCAGCGGCTAGGAGGAGCAGCCGCCGACAAATTTGGCACCTTCGCATCCTCTCAAGAGCGGACTGAAGCTTCTAGGAGCGAGTTCCGTGAGCTGCTATCTAGCCCAGCGCCAGATCATGAACTGGACAACGATCCAGAGCTTGCAAGAGCAATCCGTGCTTCGCTTCAAGACAACATACCTCGTTTGCCAAGACCCTGTGTCCGGCCCTTCGAGAGACCATCTGAAGTACCAGAGGACGAGCCGCGTCCTCTGGAACAATATTACGTTGCTCCCGCTTTCGAACCTATCCGCTTGCAGCCTGGAACGTTCACTGTGCAACTAGTCGTCGACACCCGTGAGGTGTTTTCTAAAGAGAATCGCGACTATCTAGAGAATGAGCTTGTCAAGAAAGGAGTGAAACCTCTTCTGCGCTCCCTCGAGCTTGGAGACTTTTTCTGGGTCGCCAAGTGTAAGGATCCGAATCTACTTGCTCGCTATGGCGAAGAAGGCGATGAAGTCGCGCTGGACTGGATTGTCGAGCGAAAAACGCTCGAAGATTTGATCGGCAGCGTGAAAGACGGGCGTTTTCATGAACAGAAGTTTCGGCTTCGCAAATCGGGTGTGAAAAACGTAATATACCTGGTCGAAGACAAGACTCTAAGCCAAGAACATGCAACGAAATACCATGAGATGATAGAATCGGCCATAGCATCAACACAGGTTGTTGATGGATACTTCGTAAAGCGCTCTTCAAAGATTGATGACACGATCCGCTACCTCGCACGCATGACCACTATGCTGAAGAACTTGTACGAGGTACTCTTCCCCTCCTCCCCCTCTCTAACTCCACTAACCCCTCCATAGCCCAGCCCCCTCCACCTAATCCCCAGCGCCCACATCCACCCCCGAACCTACCTCCCCCTTCTCACCCACCTCCGCACCACCCATCCTACCACCTCCCACACCATCACCTACGCCTCCTTCGCCTCCCTCGCCTCCAAATCCGACGGCCTAACCCTCCGCGACATCTTTCTCAAAATGCTCATGTGCACGCGTCTCATCACCGGTGACAAGGCGCTGGAGATCCAGAAGCACTGGAGCACGCCGAAGGCGTTTTTCGAGGCGTTGGAGAAGTGTGAAGGCAGGAAGGAGAGGGATGCGTTGCTGGACAGGGCGCTGGGAAAGGGGGTGGGGAGGAAGGCGATGGGAAAGAAGAATTTTGAGAATTTGGTGGAGGTGTGGGGTGGGGTTTGAGTTTAGATGTGATACCCTGTACATATCAACGCTTCTTGATAAACGGTGGGAGTGACCTCCTGGGTTTTCGCATATCTTACTGTTACATCCTGCCTCGTTTCGTATCCGCTAAAAGGGTAATGGATTAGGTGTTGTAAATCTATCAAAGGAATCTCGAGACTATACTTAAGCAAGCACGCACGACTCGGCTCGCCTGAGCCATCACCTCCGGAAAACGGGAAACCTGCCACGTTATCCTAGACCATCTCTTCCCAGCGGCACATACACAGCTGAGGTCGAGCTGGCTCTGCGATTTTTTTTCAACAACCCTTTTTTTCGTACAGCTCACGGCTAGAAACATGTTTGAAACCAGTCCTTTTGGTTTGGGAGAGAGGTGGGGTGGACGAGGGGTTTTTTTGGCGGTTGTAGGGGTTGGGAGATTGTGTGTGTTTAGGTACGGCGTGGAGAGGTGAGGTGGGGGGTGGGGATGGGGATGGGGATGGGAAGAGGTGGAAGGATGAGTCGAGGGAAGGGGAGGGGAGGGGTGTGTGATGGATAGGTATGGGAATGCAAATGGAAAGGGCTAGAGGTTAGGTGGTAAGGGGTGGGGGTGGTTGCTGGAGGGTGTCCTCGGGGATTCTGGTCGAAGTTTTAGATTCAATTCCATGCTAATGTGAAAAGAACCCGCCATGCATGTGTTGTAAAGAATGCTATCAATGAGAAACGTCATCATAACTTCCACCCTTCCTTGGTGATGTAACCCCCTATTTCGAATCATAAGAGACGTTGCAGAACTTTTTCATGATATACTCATCAATGCCCCCTCATCACTCACAAACCCCACGGATACCGAATCATTGTCGTTGGATACAATCCCACTCGTACTGCAATCCGTTAGCTCTCCTGCATCCTCTACACCAATACTAAAGTTACAAGATACTTACGACACGCCCATCTTCATCGCCCGTATACACCACCTGCGCCATGGGCAGTACAGCCGTCATAGCGCCCGCAATATTAAACCCGGCCTGGTCGAGATGGTTCATGCGCTTGACGTGCTCGAGGACGAAGGCGCCGGCGCGGATTGTTTTGTTCCAGATCTGTTTAGTCGATAATGGTTAGAACGAGATTTGCGAAATAGACAATGTTCGGAGGAGGATTTGGGGAGTTGGGGGTTGGGGAGCGAAGGGGCGATATAAAGCTTACATTAACAACGCCCCTCTTATGACCGGTGAAGATGAGATCGCGCTCTAAATACTCGTTCCCGTTGCCTTCGTAGAACGCGCACGAAGAGATAAGGTCCTCGCCTTCCACGCAGATGTTTTGCGAGAGGATGGGGTCGCCGTTGAGGGTGAAGAGGGAGATGTGAGAGGCGCGGCAGAGCATGATTGTGCCGTTGATGTCATTGATTCGGGCGCACTGGGAGGCGTTAGTGATATTCCTATATTCGAAAAATGTGTTTCTCATACTTCGACAGGCTTTCCGCCAGTCAATACTCGCACGAATTCTAGGCGGTTGAGATCCCATAGAAGTACTTGACCGTCAGCGGAAGCGGACAGTAGAGCACTGAAAGACCTTGATACGGCTAGTGTGTTGACAGAGGTTCTATGCCCGAACAGGCAGACTTTAGGCTGCAAGTCTACCGACTTCGAGGTTGATACAACTGTCCAGACGGAGATGGTACAGTCTGCACCTGCTGTGACAAGGGTTTTGGAGTCGGCAAAGAGAGCAGAGGAGAGTTGTCCTTGATGCACGTGCTCGAACAGTCCGATAAGCTGTGTCCAGTCAGCGCTGAGTTGCTCAGCTGCACATGCGGCGACCTACCTTTCTTGATTCGGCGGAGTAGAACCTGACACTGCCATCAATGTATCCCCACTCCATATATTTGTCATACACCGGACCCATGTTCAACCGGAAAGGGTTTGAGGACAATACACGATCGTGCTTCCATGAGTACGATAGTGAAGATATGCGATCGTGATTCTCTGCAAATATGTCAGTGTCAGATTGAGCATTTGGGGTCCTCATCGAGTACTAACCCATCAAAGGGAATGGAAGGCGAGTCAGGTTTTCAGCAGCAGTATCTAGCCTCTTTACCTTGTGCCTCGCCTCTTCGCGCTGCGGATGGGGCCGCTGAAACACTTGGTGTGGCGTTTGCCCAAAGTTGTGAATTATGCCTATTGTTGCCAGTCTCTCCACAGGATCGTCAATGGTGTCAAGATCCTTGGCCCCATGGTAAGACAGGTGATGGAAGACATTTGTGGCCTCCAAGGCTGCTTCTCCGCGCTGCTTGTGCCCAAATACTAAATCGATCCACTGATGCAAGTATTTACTGACATGCTCGCTTTCGAGTGCCTCTCGGTTCTTGGCGATGAAAATCCTAGGATCTGCCTTTGCCCAAGGTGGGAGTATTACTGTATCAATTGAGCCACCGTTGCCTTGCCGCGACCCAAAGTCATATCCATTGGAATTCAACAGGAATTCTGGGAGATAGTAGAACTCGGGTATCAGTTCCCTCACGTCCGTCATGTTCTCACGTGAAGCAGATGACCAGGCTTTCTCAATCGAGTAGAACAGCCTATCTGGGTGATCGAAATTGCCTCCCTGAAGAAGCAGATAAGATTGTACAAAAGGCTGCAGTCGAATGAGGTAAGAGGTTACAATCATTGCAGATGAGTAATGAGTGCCATAATGGAAAGGCGGCGAGTTATGATCACCCATCTCAGCAAAAGACCGATAGCGATCTCGAAACTCAGCTTGTCTTTCAGGATGTTGACATCCCATTGGCTTTGTCAGATCCCGGAAACTTCGAGGATCCGAAAGATCCAATGCTTCGCTCGTGTAGTCGGCAATAACCCAAGGGAAGACGGGATATTGGGTCAAGTCATTGAAGGTACGCCCAGCCATTGTATTAACAAGCATGAGGTAGTGGAAATTTGATATCTCCCCCTTCATCCACTTACGGGTCGCTGGGTTGGCAAGATTCTGGGCAAAGACGTTGGTGAACCGAGAGCCGAGAGTCTGTGATTGGTCTTCGGGATTCCTTACAGAGTCGATCCTCCACGTCTCTTCATGGCTAAGGGATGCTGTGCGATCGCTTATATTGGGCGCTTTCAAAAGGAGCTTCTGACACAGCTCGTCCCGTAAACGGGAGTTGTTGCTCGTCAACAAATAACTACGTCCATCAACGAAGAAGACCTCAACTGCTACATCGCGGAATAGAAAGCGGCGTTTCGAAATGCTCAAGACATCATCCCAACGCCAGCTCCGCGTCTCACGATCCGTTTTCGCAAGTATAGTGCCCCGTTCACCTGCTTCCCGCCCCGATATCATTTGTAGATACGGGTCACGCTCTTCCTGCGGAGCTTGCCAGACATTTACAATCTCACCGTCTGAGCGTTGAAAAAGATTGTCCATGAGGTAAAGGTAATCTTTACCCAGTATGAGCAAGCCCTCACATGCTTCTAGTCCCACTATCCGCGATACGTTGTGGACATGCTCAACCTGATCACCGCGGTGAATACTGCGCATGACTTTGCGGTTCTTATCTTCGTAGTCTTCAGTCTGCTCTCGAGGATCCTCGATGATCTCGAAATCGTCATCCGGCTCGGAGTCTTCTTCTGAGAGCTCTGGAGATGCGGCGGATTTGGCTAGCGAGGTATTGTCTGTATTCTCCGCGTTACTTGGATTATTAGATGGACGCGGACTTGCCGGCGCATCCCTCATTGACGGTTTCTTCCGAATGCCGAGACTACGCCGGTGCTTCGCGGGACCCTGAGACTGCTTTCGCTTCGGTTGGTAGTCATGCAAATGAGCGTCTTTGTCGAGGATAAGACGCATCCTCATTCGATTTCGCCCTTCCGTCTGATCCAGTTGCCATTTCTGAGGCCTTTTATCATCGAAGAGACCACAGGGGCGGCGGAGCTCTCGACTCATCCTAGCCCAGGTCGAGCTATTAAATGTTTGATTGTCTTGTTGGTCTTGAAGTGCTCGCTGTCGCCTGAGGTTCTCTGAAGCGTAGATGTTCGACCGCCAGTGATCAGAGCTGATCTCGTGACGTCGAAGGGTGTCATCAATATTGATTTCCTCCGATTGCCAAATCCTAAGCTTTTCCTTTCTCTTATTGATCCTAGCTTTGGCCGTTGCCTCTGTCTTCTGGTTCTCTTCTTTGACAAAATCTTCCCACTTTTTGGACAGGCCAACGAGAAATATACTATCAAGGCTCTCGCGATGGTCATCCACCCAGCTAAGGAAGCTCTCGTTATCAAGCTCCATAAGTTTTCCAAATCCTTTGCTGATTTTACCACTGTCAACAGTTGTTGCTTGTTGCAGGATATGCATGGTCTCTTCCGGCTTCTGCACGAGTAACATACGCCAGAAATTCGCTGCAGTCATCCTTACATGTTCATCTGTACCGACCAGCTTGTTGTAAAGTAGATAGCACAGTGAGGTTAAGAACTCTTCATGAGTATCTTCTATCGCAAGTAATACCGTTTGCCAGTACACAAGCTTCTCCAGGAAGAAGATTGTCTGTTTTGGTGAAACTGAATCGTCTAGCTCAGATAGTCTGAGTAGAACCACACGCCACAGCACCTCTTTCATGGTGGAAATCAGTTGACTGCATAATCTTGTGCTTTTCATACTTGTGATATCTGGACGTTGAAGATACTCCAGTATGCTACCAAGGAAATCTAGCAAGCTTCCTGCCCCATCGATGAACCATCCTTCATAGATAGCCTCCCCAATATGTGTAGCGAGTCGAGCTAGATTTGTTAAAACACGGGGTTCCCAAAGAAGTTTCTGATCTAATTTAATAGTATTACCAAGGTGCGACAACGTATTGCTGAGAACGAAAGACTCGAAGTAAGCTTGGTGTTCTTGGAAACCCGGTGGGACCTTCATGAATAGTCCCAACCCAGGGAAATCCTTCCTTGAGAACATCTGGTCGGAAAAAATCCCAATGATGATTTCAAGCAGCTCTTCTACGATTGAACTATTACCGTTCGTTTGCCTTGACGTCTTTCTTTCTGGCACCGCCGTAGACTGAATTCTAGAGGGCGAATGTCCCGCTTGAGGGATGTTTGACGTTACAAGGACGTAAGAAGACATACGCCTTGGTGCCAATGTTCTTGATGATTTTCGAACATGTGCTTGCTCAACCGATGAGGTTCTCACAATCGGCGTGCCTCTCATCAAGGCGTGGGAAAGAGGCCTAATGATCACATCGTTGCCATCAAACGTTAACGACGAGTCACGCGAATGCAACTCCGTTTCCGGGCTGACAATATTAGTGCTAACGATGACTGGGAAGAGTACCAAAAATAGCTCTTGAACATAATTCGAAGTAATCGTGAAGTCGCGGAATGCTTGAGAGTTGGTCTGCAAGTCGCCTAGAAATCTGGTGACTATTCTTAGTGTTGACGTCGATTCGGCAAGTCGTCGCTCGCGAGGCCTGTCCGTATCTGTGTACGCATAAGATTTTTCATGAGATGCTCGAGCAAAGCACTCACCTAGTAATGCAAGCTCCGTATTTAGCGACATGGATCGCCGACGAGGGTGTGCAGGTCCGTGAAGAGCCTTTCCTGGCGATAGCGTGTCGCCATTGGTTCTCTTAATTGATGGTGAATCAGGATCTTCTTGATCTCTGGTGACTGCTCGAAGGCCATTCTGCAACATTGCTGTAATAACTGGCAGCACTTCCGGATATACAACTTTAGCATCCCTACCAGCTGAGAAACTGTCTAAAAGGCCAAACAAGTCAAAATTCCTGTCAAGATTTATGGTTGCAATGTCCTTTCCAAACAAGACGGCAAACACAATTGGCCAGACAGTTGGTATATTCCACCAGCGTCTTAGACGGTGTTTCATGATAACAAATCCTCCTGTCTTCTCAGCGAACTTCTTTACGTAGCTTGATCCATTGAGAACGAGCAATCGACATAGAATCTTGGTGGCCAGAATGACTACCGTTACTTCCTCATCCGCAAGCAGATGAAGTAGCCACTAAAGCAAGTTAACAGGACCAATTACAATGCAGAGTCGAACGAACCTTGTTTGTTACTGTCCTGGCAAACTTCTTGATATTTGTGGTGTCATTTCCATCGCAGAGGATACCCACATACATTTCCAGGATATGAAGCGCAACTTGCAATTGAGTGAGCTCTAAGGATATCTTGCTTTCATTGGTCAAGGGGCTAGGTGATGCCGTTAATGGTGTTTGTACTGGTGAGGAATTGTCTGATCTCAATTTCAAACTTTTCGCTGGGCGTAGGGGGAATGATAATTTCTGCTTTGGCTTGTGGATCGCATATGTAATATACAGAGCCAAGGCACGCAAAGATTCTGTTGAAGGATGCATGGTGAGTACGGCTTTGAAGGCTCCGATAAAGTATTGAAGTGTATCAGGGGTAAAGGTTTCTCCCTTGAGTGCTTCCAACCATTTCTTGACAATACCTAACCGATGATCAGTAACGCAAAACACCACTCAGAGGATTTTCCCAGCAGGAACTAACGCATTCGTGATAGGCGTTTCGCATTGAAGCGATGGTATTTACTGCCGACTCCGAAAATGGTAAATTGCTTATAATATAACCTTTGAACCGAAGGTGCCACACTGCGCCACATGTCCGAGTCCACGAGTAAAACACGGTATGCCAGAGGATTATTAATGACAGACTCCTCGGGTTTGTCCTCTCGATAGCCCACAAATTCAAGTATCAGGGTCAAAACCTCCAACGGGAGTTTATAAAGGCTCTGCTTGTCGCCACTTGGGCTGTTGGGCAGCTCATTGTCGTTCATTGCCTTCGTATGACCCAAACTTAGCTTACTCGATAATAGGCTTGACAAGACGCCAAACCCATTTTCTCTTTCCATTGCCTCGCTATTGCGCCAATTGTCACGAACACTTTCGAAGAGTATTTTCAAAGCTCGAACAACGGCATCGCCGCTGTACGCTGCCTCAAGAAGCGCCAAGCCCACGGCTGCGCATCCTCCAATGCACCAAGCGGCATCATCTAATGACTGGGGCACTGTGACAGCAGGATCGCCGGTGATTGTAGCAAATCCAAAGGTGTGAAGCAAAGCTTCGTTGATAGAAGGTATAGCTCCGTTGATTGCGAGGGCGTTCCGGCCACCGCGTGTAACGTTTCTTAAGGTATTTCTCGCCGGTTTCGATAGACACCTAACGAGTTGTGTCTCGTTATTGTTTTGTTCGTTGTCATCTAACACAGCCGTCGAAGAAATGTTGAGTAGGATCTTCGATTCCGGAAGAAGATGACTAGCCTTTTGTTGAATGGCGGTAAGGATATCAGACTTTTCCTCCTTTCCAGGGTGTAAACTTTCATTTCGAAGATTCAATGCAGCAGACGCCTGATATGTCTGAAAGGATCCAAGAGAGTCTTGATAGTTTCCATTATATCTTGGCCCCAATTGGTGATGCACTGCAATCAGATCGTCGCTAAGCGCGTCTCCGAAAAGATGAGCCGATGCCAATCGCCATTGCGTAAAAACCACCCCTCTGCCAAGACGCGATGCAAGATCTTGTGGTGTACCCAGGAATGCCTGGACCGGGTTGCTTGTTCGATCTAAGGACAGAGAGCCTATAGTCTCGGTGCTCGCACTGTTCGAAGGAGGAAGCATTGGGTAGTGTGATTTGACTTGTTCAACGAATTCGCCGTTTACAAAAAGCGAGGCCCGGGAAGAAGACGTGGGTTTGGAACGCCGATGCACTATAGATGTATGGTACCAGCGTTTCTCTTGAAAGATTGTCGATTTGAAACGAACACTAGGCCGTGAAGATGTCACTGATGTTTGAAAGATTAAATTTCGAGTATCTTTCTCAAAGTAAACAAGTACGAAACAAGTCTGACTTGAGTCAAATGCGCCAAATAATGTAGTGTGCGAGTTGGGATCGAATCTGACAACGTACAACCACATCGATAAAGTGTAGCCAGCACTGGATGATACTGGTGGGAAGGCACGACCTATGTTTGGCAACTCGATTGAAGCATAACCGTGCAAGGAGAGGTCAAAGTGCAAGTATGGAGCGGAATGGGACATTGTTAGAGCCAGCAAAAGAAGGTCGGCTAATAGAGGTGAAGAGTTTGCATTACGATACAAAAGGTGGGCATCGTTCAAATTGGTAACACCTAACTTTAAAAGAGGGGTAGCAAGACTGCGAAGCTCAGAGACATGGTTGGCGCTGTAAGAAGTTGTGATCATGTAGCTGAGTATCGTGCTCAACAGCCCAGTACCATGGAGAGCAATCAGGCTGTGTGCGGACAAGCCAGCAACATAAGCAATAATGGTTGGAACACTTAAGGAGATGGAGTCGCCCGGATTATCTGCTACGTCGGAGGCGTTTTCCAATGTATTCCAGAGCTCAAGCATAGTCGACAAAGCCTCCGGATTTTGCAAGAAGGCTAGAGTACCAACATCTTTCTCCAGCAGTTGGCGAGTGACCAAAGCAGAATCCGTATCTGGGCGGCCATTAAGATCCTCACCTATTTGCCTATTCAACCTTCCGAAAAACCCTACTAGTGTCTCGTCATTGAGAGCGCAAGATAACAGAGACCCAAACAGTCGTTCGGCGATCACTGCGGACTTGCTGCGCTGATTGGCTGGGCCTGGTTGCAGCAGTTCTTGGGATGTTCTTTTGATGGCCTCCCATCCTCCTCCGTTGATTCGATAGCGAAAGTATCTTTGATTACCCTTGTGGTCCTGCAAGGCTGCGGATAGAATCTCATATAGAACTTGCATCAAATCCAGCAGTGCTGGATGGTCTTCACTGGCATTATATTGATCTTCGTAGTGTCCTGGTATTTCTTGTAAAGTGGATATTAGTATTTCAAAGCCATCAAAGCGTCGGAAAGTGTCTTTGACATAATTGGCGCTCGAGGTTTCAAGCAGTGTTTGTCTAATGCGATGTCCAACTTGTAGCTTTTTCTGAACCTCTCCATCATTGTCGCTGTCCTGCATTCGTTGTGATAAAATGTCTAGGAAGTCGTGTAGTTCAGCCACGCTTTCAGGCGAGCCCACCGAGGTGGACGCTCGTCGCCGAGGGGCTAAAGATGCCATGACCAGTATGGGAAAGGAGTGACAGCCGTTTACGGTTTCTCCATCATCTGCCTAGTCGAAGTGAGTGCCCATCATGCGGACAGTCACAGTGCGGTCTTGTGCCAAGATCTCGTGCTTTCAACCTGGGTCATTGACGGCTGTCTGTTAAGCTGAACCGAGTACTGAGGGTAAATAACGCATCCAACCCGTGTTTACTGCATTCGAACAACACGGAATCATGACCTAGGACCCTGGCCTCATCCATATGACATTCAATATTGGTGCAGTTGTTGTGCGTGTTATCAATGTACCTCTGGCAAGCATCAAGTACCTACTCTCTATCGAATCCCAGCTGCCAGCCACAACCACCCCAGGGTCCAGCTCTTCTATCGGCGCTAGTGCACAGCCGCCCCGCTTGGTTGCCTGATCATTCCAGGTCCCTCCCAACCTCCAAGAGCTCTCTCTTATCATCAACCTGCATAGTCGTCATCAACCCTCTTCGACCCCTAACACAACTTATACTTTGATCTATCTACTCTGTTCAGATTGTGACCGATCCTACTCCGTACTGTTCTATCGTATAGAGCCCCCATCATGAAGGGACTCCTCGCTCTGTCGCTTTGGCCGTTACTGGCTTCGGCGTCTCCGATCTTTGTTGACTCCATTCACAATGAAGCTGCTCCGGTCCTTTCATCATCAACATCGCTCGAAATCCCCGACTCTTACATCGTCGTATTCAAGAAAGACGTAACGCATGCCTCTGCATGTGCCCACCACGACTGGGTCCATGAGCAGCATGTCGAAGTCGAAAAGGCGAAGAGGGACTTGTCCAAGCGATCCCAAATATCTATGTCTACCTTCAGTGGGTTGAAACATACCTACAACATCGCGGGCAGTCTTCTTGGGTATTCTGGACACTTCGATGAGGACGTCATCGAAAGGATTCGCCGGCATCCAGATGTAAGTCTAAATATCAATCATTCCTTATCTTTGGAGCCACGTTGCACGTGATCACTATCTCTCACTCCATTCTCAAGCCCTATACCTATCCCCAAGCTAGCGCTGACGTTTGGAACAAATCAGGTCGCATACATTGAGAAAGACTCTGAGGTTCACACCATGACGGATGGCGAGATTGAGAATTATGCTCCTTGGGGATTAGCAAGAATATCACACCGTGACAGTCTTTCTCTCGGAACCTTCAGCAAATACTTGTATTCCGGCGACGGCGGAGAAGGTGTTGATGTTTATGTTATCGATACCGGCACAAACGTGGATCATGTCGATTTTGAAGGTAGAGCACATTGGGGTAAAACCATCCCTAACAACGATGAGGATCTAGATGGCAATGGACACGGCACCCACTGCTCTGGTACCATTGGGGGAAAGAAGTATGGTGTAGCCAAGAAGGCGAGCATCTATGCTGTCAAAGTCCTCAAATCCAACGGATCAGGCACGATGTCAGATGTCGTTAAAGGGGTCGAATGGGCTGCCATTCGACATTCTGAGCAAGTAGCACTTGCTAAGAAAGGCAAGGGTAAGAAGGGTTTCAAAGGAAGTGCCGCGAACATGAGTCTTGGTGGCGGGAAGTCCGTCGCCCTTGACCTCGCTGTTAACGCTGCTGTTGATGCTGGTATCCACTTCGCTGTCGCCGCCGGAAACGACAACGCCGATTCTTGCAGCTATTCGCCTGCCGCAGCTGAGAAGGCCGTGACTGTTGGCGCATCAACCCTCGCCGATGAACGTGCATACTTCTCCAACTATGGAAAGTGCAATGATATCTTCGCCCCCGGTCTGAATATTATGTCCACATGGATTGGTAGCGACACCGCCGTCAACACTATCTCCGGTACCTCCATGGCTTCCCCCCATATTGCCGGTCTTTTGGCGTATTTCCTCTCGCTACAGCCGTCGAAGGACTCTGCTTTTGCTGTTGCGGATATCACGCCTAAGCAGCTCAAGCAAAACCTCCTTGCCGTTGCAACTGAGGGTAGTCTCAGTGATGTTCCGTCTAGCACTAAGAATGTAAGTCGATCCCTGAAAACCACGGCTTAAGTGCCATGGTACATGAGCAACACACGATTTACTGACGTCTCTCCCTAAGATTCTTGCATGGAATGGAGGTGGCTCATCTAACATGAGCAAGATTCTCAATCAAAAACACATGGCTTCAAAAGCTACATCTCAAGTTGAGGACTTCCTTGGCACCGAACTCAAGAACATCCAGCATTATTTCGAAGAGTTGAAGTGAGACTTTCCTAAGCAGTTCGCATACTATGCGACTGTACAAGGCTCAGGACTTTAAATAGGAAGGGTGGAGTTCCTACGTTGTGGTTTCAATTTGTACTATCTGTCACATTGTTCTGGGAGGGCTGGGATGATCCTGAGGCGGGTCTGCGTTTCCTGCATGGTTATTATATACTCGGTGTACACACCCTTGATCGTGAAGATTGCTCTCTGCATTACCAATAGAAGAATCTGAGACTTCCTTGAATCATGCACTAGGTATTCATGTCACTCCTAATACTATTCGTCTAGAGAATGCCCTTGTCGAGTAGTTTCAACTGAGTACTCGTATCTGATTGTTTCGAGCAGTTGGGGAGTCCCGTGAAATGGAGGTAGGCCCAAAAGAAAGCGCCAAGGGAATACATATCGCTAAGCCTAAGTAGTACGAGCCGCCTACGAGTATGACGTCGATGTTTGGTCTCGCTTTCTTGCTTTGCCCGTGCACAAGTTGTAGTTTCTACGACGATCCTTCTTCCGTTCATTATAGAGGCTTGAGATACAATTACACACAGCTACGATGCCTATGCCTGGATACGTGTTCAAGGACGGTGGTCCTATCCCAGATGATGACCAGAACACTCCCGGCGACATAACGCGCCCTTCCACTACGAACAGCTCTACGTTCAATACACCTACCTCAAGCACATCTGCGTTGAACGCGCCATCCGATAGTCATGCTCTTGCGGTTGCAGATCAGGAGGTCAAGGGTGCCGCTCAGCACAACGCTTCAGAGGACGTCAAAGATCTAGGATGGGACGCGAATCCGAAGCATGTGCCTACCATGGTTGGAGGACTTCCGAACGAGGAGCTCTGGACGCTCATCAGACGCTTCGATAAACAAATGTATCGAGTCAAGGCGACGACGGGTCCGCCGCCTGGAGGCCTCGACCTCAACATCGTGGACGAGGACGATTTCTCGCCGGATAAACTGCGTAGTAATCTTGAAAGACTTTACATGACGGTTATCATCGGCTTGATGGGATTTGGGAATCACATTGCTCGTTTGCGCTCATGGCGAGAACCTAGGCGTACGATACCTTTTGCCGCGGTAAGAATGGAAGGATAATACCACTCCGCAGAAGTCAGACTGACTTGCGGCATAGGCCTATGCCTTGGCATGGTTTTTGAATCTTCTGATTCCCACATTTTTTACAACCCTTATAGTTCTGATAGCATACCCACCATCACGTCCAATATTTTTTCCTCCCGCACCCCTTGCCTTGGTCAATTCGAGTACTGGCGGTATTCAGTCTCCCAAAGCCGGTGTACTGGGAAGCCATGATAGTGCAACAGGAGCACCAGAGAAACACAAAGGAGAAGCCGTGGAGCAGGAGGCTAGCAATTTCGTTACTGGAATAGGATCGATCGCTCTAAGTAGTGCAACTGGCAAAAATAACCACAGCGAACAGGCGGATGATATGTTGAGCAAGTCTGTGCCAGACCCGACTCGATTGGCTAGCGCAGGTGCCACAGCGAAAGCTTCGACAGGTGGTGGTATGCCTACCAGTGGTGAAGCTGATCAGAAAATGGCATCTGATGAGACTGCAGTAGCCGCCCATCATGATAAAACGAAACAGCCAATGGAGGAGGCAATGTGGTCGAAGATGCGGCCCGCCATGCATGTAGTTGGAGATATTGCAGATGGATGGGAACGCTTTGCAAAGTATACCTCTGTGACTCAAGAACTCGGACCACGCTAAGTTTTCACAGCGCTTTATCGCCAACACCTCCTTTTCCCAAAGATGCTTTCCGTTTGAGGTTGGCCGGAGTCCTTGTGCCAGCCGTAGCAGTGGCGTTATTCACTACACCTTCCATGGTCATGAAAATGAGCTCCTTCGGTGTCGGCTTCGGTTTCTTCGGTGACCCTCTTATCTGGCGAGGACTGGACCTGTTGAATCGCTATGTTCCGAATTGGCAGAAATATCTTGAGCTTCGAAAGTAAGTCAGATAGTGAACGACGAACAATGCGCAATGCTAACTTCTTCCAGTTCGATTCTCAAAGGTTTACCTACGAATGCGCAACTCACCATCACCCTTTTGCGTATTGGTGAAGCGAATAAAGCTCCTCTACCTCCTCCACCATCGTCCGATCAACCTCCTCCTGAACATCCCAAAGAACTCGATGGAGACGATCTCACGCTTGATGCTTCCAATCAAGAAATCCACGAAGCCATCCATAAGGACCCGGCTGAGATAGCTGCTGCCGAGAAAGCAGCAACCGAGAAGCCCAAACATCGTCACGGAGAGCATATCCTTGGATTTTTCAAGGGCACTGCCAAGACAAGTATAGAAACAAAGCTTGGTGTGGATAAAGTGAGAGCGAAGGTTGGATCTGAGCACGCCAAGAATCACCTCGGCGTACTTCCCAAGCCGAGCGAGCAGACCCCCACTGGCCCTGTCGATTTCAAGGCTCGCCACAATGGTAACAAAGGCTGGGTTTACATCACTAGTGGGGCAACGGTGCCGACAGTTTCTTTCTCAAGATCTGCCAGTGACGGCTCTGGTATTACCGAGCAGAAGAACGCTGAGTTCAGCGTTCCAATCCAGGACATTACAGAGCTCAAGAAAGTTGGGGGTTTGGGATGGAAGGCGAAACTCGTGGTCGGATGGGCAACAGGGAGGAATGTCGCGGATGGATTGGAGATCGTGGATCGAAGTGGAAAGACGTGGAAACTTACTGCTTGCCAGTTGAGGGATCCATTGTTCAATCGCATGATTGCCATCGGAGGGCAGAAATGGGAGAGCTGGTAGGATGCTATTATTAAAGCATGGTTTACCCGGAGCGAAGGTCACGTGATAGGACTAGACGCCCTTCTAGGAACCCAAAAATGCAAAAATCGATCTTCTCATGACTACAGTGACAAAAACGCAAAAGGGAAACAATCCTTGTCAGTTCATTCTCCTCTCATGAGACTTGAGGTTCCCTAGAATTGCTTGTCACTTATAATGCCATCCATTCATGATTGCGGGTGGTCATGCACCCCTCCTTAACCACCGAGGTAACACTTGTGAACCTCCTTGTTTCGACGTTCACGGAACCGGTGGTTGAAGCCTACAGTACAACAACCTCGACGCGTACCGATACTATCGTTGCAACCTGTATCACCCACACTTCACGAAGATGTTACACCAAGTCGCATACCGTGGGGGAATGAGAGGGGCCTGAGGTCAGTATCTTATCAGAAGGGGCCCCCATGACTTGCCCTACTCCGCCCCATGTCCGTCGACGGTGACCAACATTCACGGCGTCAAGACCCCCTTTATTTGCCGTCACGTCAGGCAAGATTAACACCCATCGATGACCGAGATTTCGATACTCCCTCCTTTGTCTCAATGAGGAAGGCAGGCAGCTCCCCAAGCGCTAGTGAGGTACGGCCCGCGTAAATCACACGGACCTGACAGCCTACAGACGCTCTGTCTTTCGTCCTCATGTGCCTTTCGGACATCTACCCTTGGACCAACCACTGAACAACCTGCACTATTGGTCCTGGTGATTCTTTGATATGTCATGAAATGCCTACTGGAAACATCGAAAGCGATTAGGCCTTCTGGCCAATCCCTGGCTCAAGTCGGCCTGTGCACTGGTAAGATTAACGGTTGTCGATTGCAATGCGTCGTGCGCAGCGATGCATAAGGGTCTGCATTAAGAGGGCTTCAGATGAAGGATTGTCAGGAGGTCGGAGGGGTATGATCCTCGAAGCGTCACATTCCTTGTGGCTACCATCTGCTGCCCCTTGTCCATTTTGCAATTAGGGCAAATCTCAAAGGGACGCAACGTTTCAACTTTCATTCATCCCCTGTAACACCTAGCTTCATCTTGCCGCCAGAAATATTGTCGTTACAATAAACTATTCCATCTCGGACAAAACCAGGTCAGGTCCTAATCTCCGTCGTGGTTACTTGGGGCATCATTTGGTGGGCATGAACTCGAAACATGATTGGAATGGCCAAAGGAATGCCTGCTGATATACTAAATGACCTTCCCTTCACTATGCTTTCAATGCAACGTAAAGCATGGAGACCCTATGCAATAGCTTTGTGACCGGTCAATTGGGTCTTTCGCATATATATGACCTTCTCTCCGCCAGTCCTCTGACTTTTCTGTTTCAACGACTTGAATTGATCCGATCCTTGGCGCAGAACAGGCTTCTGCTTCGTATGACCATATATCTCACATTCAGTATTTAACAGTTTCAATATCTACCGCCGTCATGTTCGGGCTAACAGATAACCTCTTGCTTCTCCTTTCTCTCGCTCCTCTTTCGCTTGCTATTCCTACCTTCTCTGGCTCCATGGAAGCCCCACGTGATGTGTCTAATTCGCTGGCCGAAAGAGCCACTGGTGGATACAAAACCACTGCATACTTCGTGAACTGGTAAACCGCTCTACTGTCTTGATTTTTGGTCAAGTATATCCTGACATACTTGATAGGGGCATATATGGACGTAACTTCCAACCTCAGAATCTGACAGCGGATAAATTGACGCACGTTCTATATGCGTTCGCAAACGTTCATCCCGACACCGGTGAAGTGTATAGCTTACCTTTTTTCATGAGTTGGAAAGCACATTTCTAATGTCGAATACCTTACAGATACTTGAGTGATACCTACGCAGACACCGACAAGCATTACCCCACGGACTCCTGGAATGATGTTGGTACCAATGTCTACGGCTGCACCAAGCAACTCTACCTTCTTAAAAAGGCGAACCGCCAGATGAAAACCCTGCTCAGCATTGGCGGATGGACGTATGCGCCAAACTTTGCTCCAATGGCTGCGACGGCTGATGGCCGTGCCAAGTTTGCCAGCAGTGCGGTTGCGTTCGTACAAAACCTGGGCTTCGATGGCATCGATATTGATTGGGAATACCCTGCCAACGACGGGGAGGCTGGAAACATGGTGTTGCTTCTGCAGGCCGTCCGTCAAGCTCTTGACGCCTACTCTTCGCAGAACAACCTTAACTACCACTTCCTACTTACTATTGCAAGTCCTGCTGGCCCTGCCCATTACAGTATTATGCATCTCAAGGATATGGACCAATATCTTGACCAGTGGAACCTCATGGCCTACGATTACACCGGTTCATTTGCCAATGCCACAGGTCATCAAGCCAATCTCTACCCCAGCAGCTCCAACCCGAATGCCACACCATTCTCAACGGACAAGGCCATCCAGGATTACATAGCCGCCGGCGTGACTGCATCCAAGATCCAGATGGGTATGCCGATCTATGGCCGTGCTTTCGAGGGCACCGATGGCCTTGGAAAGCCGTTCACCGGAGTTGGGAGCGGCAGCTGGGAGAACGGCATCTGGGACTACAAAGCACTCCCCAAGGCTGGCGCAACTGTAATGACGGATTCCGAGTCTGGCGCTACATACAGCTATGATGCGGCCGCGAAAGAGTTGATCTCCTACGACACGCTTGATATGGTCAAGCAGAAGACTACCTATGTCACGCAGAAGAACTTGGGAGGCGGTATGTTCTGGGAAGCCAGTGCAGACAAGACGGGCGCGGACAGTCTCATCGCCACGGTTGCAGGTCAACTGGGGAGTTTGGACCAGAGCCAGAACATGCTGAATTACCCGGCCAGTATGTACGCCAACATGAAGGCTGGTATGCCTGGGCAATGATTGGCTATACTCTTTTCTCTTCTTGTACATAGACTTTTTGGGATTGGCTGTCGGCGTTTTGGGCATTCAGGGCAAGGCGCTAGAATAATGGGAAATTGGGAATTCAATGGCGTAGCACTGCTATCGCATATTCAGAGACTCAACTGCATGTTATAGTATCAGTCAAGCACGTTACCTACTTTATGGTATGGTTACATTATCACGGTGATTACTACTCCATTCGCTCCCCAGTAAACTCGAACGCAGAGATTCAGGGGCGATTAGGGTTATCCCTTAACCCGTCATTAATCCTGCCACCCCAGGATTACGGCAGCTAACCATATGTAGTACGAATATTGACTCAGCGTCGCTTATTTGACCCATAGGAAGATTGAGGGGCAAGTTGAGATTCTCATGTGCGGGGTAGCAAGAAAAAGGGGGTTACTTCTCAGCCTTCTCACGGGTCAGATAAGCGACGCTGAGTCAATATTCGTACTACATATGGTTAGCTGCCGTAATCCTGGGGTGGCAGGATTAATGACGGGTTAAGGGATACCTCCGTCCCTCAGGGTTTCATCCAATAAACCGACAATTCCCTCGTTCGGGGAGGATGTCGAAGCAGGGTGGGCACGGGCCACAGGTTTCGGCAAATCTTATCTTTATCTGCCAAACCAATCTACACACGTCATTATCGCCGAGTCCATTCAACCGCCGCCAAATCCATTGCTGCACGGTGGACTGTCACAGCATAGCAGTAATGGATACCTATATATACATATCGAAATCAGAAATACACGCTGCCATCAGATTCTCCCTACGCTCTAATTCACACGTCAAAGATGCGGGTTTCTCCGCTAGCGGGGTGGAAGAGAGCCCCGGATTCAGGAAGCTGATTGAAGGGGTTTTGTACTCGAGAAGGTTTATCTTGAGCTATCAATTGGTGCTACTAGCGCTATTACTGGTTTTTATGGTTCTGCATTTGGGAGGTAGATTAAGGGGGTGGAGTGGGAGAGGTACGAGGGGACGGAAGGGAGGTGAGGGTTTTCGAGGGGGGATGAGGACGAAGAGTCAAGAAGCGGTATCGACAGATCGCCGAGAAACACCAGATCTCCCTGAAGAACCTGGTAGCGGAGCTTCGTCATCTAGCACTACTCTTAGAGGTACTCCACGTTCTCCGAAGGCCTTGAGCGTAGACAACCGAGAAAACGAGCGGACTCCGTTACTGGGCATGTCAAAAGCTGCTATACCACGGTCTTGGATCTCTCTTGTGATATTCCAGATAAGAGCTTTTCTCGTTTACCAACCACGGCCCATTCCTTACATTAACAAGATTTTGCCGTCAAACAGCAGCACCCTAGCCGTCCTCGCTTTTATTGCTTTGCAGGTGTTCTATTCGTTATGGAATGTACCATTATCTCTACCGATGCTCTTTATCTTCGCGGACCGTACCTCTTTGGTCTTTGTCGCTAATCTACCACTCCTGTACCTTTTCGCTGCAAAGAACCAGCCCCTCAAGGTCCTGACGGGATACTCGTATGAATCACTCAACATCTTCCACCGTTGGTTAGGAGAGGTGATGTGCCTACTCGCCCTCTTTCATTCTGTTGGCATGATTGGAGTTTGGTACACCATTTTGCGACCTGCTGGCTTCACCTTGGCTAGGTTCCTGCTTGGCAAGATCATCCTACTAGGTATAGGGGCTTTCCTCGCCTACGAAACCCTTTATTTTACCTCACTTGGAAGCTTTCGTCAAAGATGGTATGAGATTTTTCTGGGAACGCATATCATTCTGCAAGTCATTGCATTGGTCTTATTGTGGTTCCATCACCAGACCAGTAGGCCCTATGTGGCTGCTGCTTTAGCTGTTTTCCTCATCGATAGGCTTGTCTATCGAATGTTTTCGAAGAGCGAAAAAGTGAGGGTCTCTCTAGAGGTCCAAGAGGATCAGCAAACAGTGGTATTACAGGCGATTGTTCCTCTATCAGCAAAGCATCGCACCTTCCGGTCTTTTGCTAGAAAAGGCATCAGTAGCGGCTGGAAAGCTACAGAGCATGTCTTTCTAACTGTACCATCACTTTCTCACAAGGATATCATCCAGGCCCATCCATTCACAATAGCGTCTAAGGCGCCTAGTGATGGTAACAAATATGGCGATCTCAAGCTAATTGTCAGAGCTCAAGGTGGATTCTCTAGCGATCTGCTAAAATACTCTCGGCGCCATGACACAGCTGTTGTAGGGGTTGATGGGCCTTATGGCTCGCAAACAGCCGTCAGGATGCTCAAGGATAGCAATTATTCGATCATAGTTGCTGGAGGTAGTGGTATTACGGTTACCTGGCCCTTGGTATGGTCCATCCTCAATGATCCTTCCTTACGTGACCTGGAACACTCTGGTTCCAGCCCTCTTATGCGAAGAATCCTTTTCATCTGGGTACAACGTCACCGATCTCATCTCGAATGGCTCGAAGTTAGGAACCTGGAAGAGCTAAAGGCCGAAGGAGTCGATGTCATAGTACCCCCACCCACCGCCGAGTGCGGACATCCTCCAGTTGAAAGAATTACAAGAGATTGGCTTGTTGGCCACGAGCTGTCTAGGTATCAGGACCAAGCCAAGATTGGAGTGGTTTGTTCTGGCCCGGACGGGATGAATCGAGCCGTAACAAACATGTGCTCGTCTTGGCTGCGTGAGGGACGGAATGTGAGCGTTGAGATCGAGAAATTTGGATGGTGATCAGGGGTTCATATCAAGTACAACTCCAAGAAATTAGGATGCCCATTTGCTCGCACGTCTCACTCGACTACTTCTTCTTCAAATCCGACCATTGTCTTGAGTGACTGTCTATTCAAGCGGTGTTAGCTGGGCGTCCATAAACGTTGGAAGCCTTTACGAGCAGGAAAAGCAACGGATTAGTGTTTCATTCGATTGCAGCTGATCGCAAGATGCACAAGCTAGAATTTCAGATCAAGTGGCTTGCTACGTCCAGCAATTTCCTATCGATCTGCAATTGGTACTGGGGCGTGCAGAATATAGGACTGCAACAAACTTGCCGCTAGATCTTAACTCCGCGATGGATCACTAGCAATTCTCATGAAACCTTTGAAGGGTAAAGATTCAGTGACACTGCGGAAAGACGGTTGACCTTCGTTGGACTCAACTTTTCTACTAACAACCTAATATAGTGACAGACTGAAACGACAGATAAGAATAAAGAATAAAGCCAGACGATTAAGATGACCGTGGCCTGCACCCTCGAACGGAGAGCTCACAATCCTGCCCGAAACACATTCGATGGTTGTTGTTTGGCAAGTCTGCATACTTTTGAACATTGCTTGGAGACTCGTCAGACTCCTGTGTCTTGGGGTGCCAAATTTGGGAAGCGAATGCTTACCTAAACTCATGGGGAGTAGTCGCAAGAGAGGTTGATGCGGTTGTTCGGATCTGATCCAAGCCATGCAGCATCATGCACGTTCACCTCCGTAGCAAATGCGGAAGTGAAAAACTGTGCTTTTATGCCAGTTCCAGCATCGTCGAGTTGCGCTTGCCAATTGACTATCCACCCAGCTTGACCGCGCAAGTTGTCCAAGAAACCTCCGCCCCATTCACCGGTGCCCTGTGCTGATCCCTCCAACTGGCCGGGAATATACACTGACCAGTGGATAG
>JAABUR0100001167.1_pt1 | contig 49172 bp, 50 predicted proteins | sample 5560091 | NCBI WGS metagenome assembly JAABUR01 (sample SAMN10711879, study PRJNA513375) | rock metagenome | isolation source: Antarctica rocks | place: Antarctica: Victoria Land, University Valley sud | reverse complement strand
AGTCATATCTGAGTCATATCTGACTAGCTCGCTGATTAGTTCTAATCATTACGCAGAGAACTCGCTAGCGTTCACTGCGAATTGATTAGAGCTTCAGCCTTGTTCAGTCTTGATACGCTCGTAACAGAATCATGCTTTTGCTGTAGAAAGTCATTGAATGAAGAACTTTCTCGTCATTGTACTGAGATAGTATTTCATCTTTTACATAGTTCAAAGCATTGATCTTCAGAATAGCTTGTCATTTAAGATCGAAGTGACGAAGTACTGAGATTGAGCTGACTTATTTCTTTAGATTGTCAAAGACTTGAACACAGATTTTATTTTAAACAAAAGACATGTTCTTTCTAGTCAGCTGAGTGAATGATTTGACTAGCTTCGAGAAGTTCTTAATGAAACGATGATAGAAGTTAATAAATTTCACGAAGTTCTGAATTTCTTTTAGATTGATTGAAGTGATTCAGTGAACTATGACTGTCACTTTGCTGAGATTCATACGAAGATCTAGTTCTGATACAATGACTTCTAGAAAGACAGTCTTTTCTACATTGAATTCGCACTTTCGAATATTCATCTGCAGTTCAGCTTCGCGTAGTTGACTCAATACTAGTTTGACGTGATCTCTATGTTTCTTTCTCATTTTGCTATAGATGAGAATATCATCTAGATAGACTTGACAAAAGTCGTTCAGAAAGTTTCATAAAACATCATTCATATATTGCTGAAAGAAGATCGATTCATTGATCAGTTTAAATGATAGCATCTTATATTTATATGCTTCTAAAGCAGTGATAAAAGTGATGTAATTCTCATTATCAAGATGCATTTAAAGTTTATTGAATGCTGATATGATGTTTAATCTAGTCAGATGCTTGCAACTCATTATTTTATCAATAATCTCGTTTATCAACGATAGAGAATATTTATTTCTTTTGAAAATGACATTTAGCTTTTGATAGTTCACGCAGAATTGAAGATCTTCATTTGCTTTGAAAGCAAATAAAACGAAGAAGAAATAGAGAGTCTGACTAGAAGTGATGAATTTCTTCGACAGATTCTCGTTTAAGTACTTCTTTACTTTCAGAAGTTTGATAAAGAACATTCAATAAATTCAACAGCAAGAGAACATTGAATCACTGATGAGCTCAATTTTATGATCGTAGAAGCGATGAGAGAGTAGTTTATTTAATTGAGCTCGATCAAAAACATCTAGAAACTTGTGATATTTTGAGAGCAGCTTCGCTTTAATGTCTTTCAAATTCTGAGTCGTTTCATTAATTAAAGAGATGTTTAGAACGTTCAAATCACACTGAGTATTGTACGTGATTTTTCTATTGATGTTTGTCATGAATAGAGCAAAAACTTCGATCTTGTTCTTCTTTAAATGATTCAACAATGTTTTGAATGAAGCAATATTTATGCTTTGAATTGAGAATGACTCTTTCTGAACAGTGATTGAAATGAATCGTTTGAGCATTATAGAAGTCTTAGTCTGAATGATTGAAGAGAACAAAGATGATCGCGATCAACTTGAGTGCTTTAAATTGAGAGAAATCGAAAAAATCGAAATAGAAGTATTCAATTGATTCAAAAAAACAATGACGTTGTTTTGCATATTCAATAATATTTCGTTTTTGTTCATTCAGAACTTACTTAATATGACTTCATGATGATCAATATCAGCTATCAGCATTGATACAGTCAATTTCTTATGACTTTCAATAATGAGATTGAGTAGAATTTTATGAGTGATGATCTTCTTAAATATTTTTTCATCATAATCTCTTATTAGCTTCTCTTTTGTCAGTAATATAGATTGAATTTTCAGTTTCTTGCATACTTTATCGACTAGATTAGAATGTATGATCATGTAGACGATTGAATCACTGTCTATTAAAGAATGAAGACTGAAAGATCGATTCTGAGAAATGAGATGAGCATCAATTAGAAACGACTTTTCAAAGTAATTTTCTTTCAATAAAATTTCGTCTAGTTTGCACAAAGATATAATCTCTATCCCTTCAATGACTTTTGAAGAGATGACTAGTTTTTTGAATTGAAATTCGAATTGAAATTGAAGCGATCATATTCATTGTTCACTGCATTGATTTTAGTAGATTGATCAAGACATTCTTTAGAGCTATAATCTGATTTATGACATATGAAACAGGTTTCAACTAAAATGTTTGCTTTTTTGACGTTAGTTAAAATCGCGTCGCACGACTTTAAATGATCAGACTTTGAATGATTGACTGATTGAGTGATAACAGTCACTTTATGAAAGATAGTCTTTGAAAGATCATTGACATATTTGAGCTTGTTCTTGATCTCTTGAATGACTCGCTGATTATTATTCAAATGAATCAAATAGAAACGAATTTCTTTTAGAAAATCAGATTAAACTAGTTGATTTACTCAAATGAATCAAAGACGAGAACGTATTTTGTCTTTCAAATTAACAATCAGTTGCTTCTTGTGATAGTCTAGATAGAAAGATAGACGTTGAAACTGAGTATAAAATTCATTGAATTTCTTAAATTCTTGAATCAAGTTGTAGTATTTTCTATGAAAGTTGACTTTCTTATTTGAGTCATTGAACAACTGAGCTAGCTCTTTCAAAAGATCATCGATGATCTTATAAAGATTGACACAGTCTCATTCACATCTGACTTGAATGATCTCAGCTGCGTTATTGAATAATCTAGAATGTATATAGCTTAATTTGACTCGTTCATTAGAAAAAAGATTGACGTTGATCTTTAGTTTATTCTGAATTTTTTCGTATCAGTTCTTTCAAGTAGAATTCTTTTCATTAGTAAACAGCGAAGAATCAGATATTTTTTGATATTTAGAACGCTCAGAGTAGATGAAATCAGAAGAAGTGTTTTCTTTAGCTTGAAGTCTAGTCTTCAACTCTTTGATTTCGTCTTCTTGTTATTTATTTAACTCATAGAGTTGATTTGTTTCTTCATTAAGAACTAAACTTCGAGTCTTTCAGATTTCATAGAACACAAGAAATATTATCGTTTCAGCAAATGATTTGTCATCTTCATGAAGAGATGATGCAGCACTTGATGATTTCGTTCGTGATTTCAATGAATCAACATCAAAGATTTGAGAGAAACGATTTTGAAATTCTTTAAAACACTCTTCAGTAGATGAATGACTAAGCATGATGAGATTTATTTGAAAGAGAATTGAATAAATAACGATGCTTGATGATTGAAGAAGAAAGACGTATTGAGTAAGATTCAATCTTCAACAAAGAAGATGAGATTTGTTTATTGATTGATTTGATTGATTCTCTAGCAAACAACGAAGATTTGTTGAAATCGTGCCTAGAATCTAATCACACTGCAGCGAGATAGTGCGTAGCTGAATAGAATGTTTGATCAATAGAGATAGCTATAACTAGAATATTAAGAATACAGAAGAAATCAAAGAGAGTTTCGAGCTGTATCTATAGTAGTGCAAAACAAAGAGAACGAAGCAGGTTTGCTTGAGTATCGAAAGCGCTAGAATAGAGTGTTGAGACTAGAGATTCAACATGAGCCAAAATCTCTAAAGCTTGTTGACTAGAAAACTCTATTCAATCTCGACACACTTGTAACATTATCTTCTTCTCTTTAAAAGTCATGTCTCTATGACTTGTAGTGTAGTTCATAGCACTGACGTAGAGTCTTGATGCCTGCCTTTCTATCAATCTTTCTATTGATTCAAACCAACTCGTCAAATGTCTATTGTAGCAGACTCACTATGTGAAATAGAATGATCATTGAAGCAGGCTCACTAGTCGACTTGCTCATCGAAGAGATCGACTATCGACTTGTCATTGAAGCAGGCTCACTAGTTGCACGTTAACGTGAGGTAGATCGATTCACTGATAGATAAAGCGATGAGAATAGATATGTCATTGCATTGACGAAGAGTGTCATTGAAGCAGACTCACTAGTCGACTTGCTCATTGAAGAGATCAACTTTCGGCTTGTCATTGTAGCAGGCTCACTATTTGCATGTGAACGTAGAATCAGGTTCACTGATAGGTAAGACGATGAGAGTAGATAGATCATTGCATTGACGAAGAGTGTCATTGTAGCAGACTCACTATGAGAACGTCATTTGTAGTAGCAGGCTCACTAATTTGATCTGACGGCACAGATTGTTTTGACTCGCCTAATTCACGAGCTTGATTCGAGGCGAAGAGGGAAAGAAATGAGTTGAACAGCTTATTTTCACTCGTCTGTTTCATGAGAATGGGTTGATTCTCTTGATCGAGTGAACTTTGCGTACTTAGTGAGCGATAAGTTGTCTAGCGATTCAAACAGTCTCGTCGTTGATTCTATCAAACTTTCTAGTGTTGTTCAGTCTTTCAATTGCGTCGATCATCAGATAAACGAATTTCTTTAGACTCGTTCTGTCTGTATGAGTATCTTGAATGAGTATTGATATTGATATCGTGTGATTAACGAATTCTTAATATAATGTTGAGATCGTGCCTAGAATCTAACCACACTGCAGCGAGATAGTGCGTAGCTGAATAAAATGTTTGATCAATAGAGATAGCTATAACTAGAATATTAAGAATACAGAAGAAATCAAAGAGAGTTTCGAGCTGTATCTATAGTAGTGCAGAACAAAGAGAACGAAGCAGGTTTGCTCGAGTATCGAAAGCGCTAGAATAGAGTGTTGAGGCTAGAGATTCAACATGAGTCAAAACTTCTAGAGCTTGTTGACTAGAAAACTCTATTCAATCTCAACACACTCGTAACAAGATTCTTTATTGTTGAATCTATTAATCGATTTAATTCTTAAGCAATTCACGAAGATTCTTTATCATGATTCTCATAATTGAATGAACTTTGTGTACTTAATGAGCAATAAGTAGTCTAGCAATTCAAACAGTCTCATCATTAATTCTATTCAATTCTCTAGTGTTGTTTTATCTTTCAATTATTATTAATCATCAGGTAAATGAATTTCTTTAGACTCATTCTGCCTAAATGAGTATGTTGAATGAGTAATGAGATCAGTATCATGTGATTAATGAATTTTTAATATAATGTCAGAATCGTGCTTAAATGATACAATCAATGAAGATCAGAATTGATAGTGCTTGATCTTTAGAAATAGCTATAACTGAATATTAAGAATATAGAAGAAGATGTTACGAGTGTGTTGAGATTGAATAAAGTTTTCTAGTCAACAAGCTCTAGAGATTTTGACTCATGTTGAATCTCTAGTCTCAACACTTTATTCTAGCGCTTTTGATACTCAAGCAAACCTACTTCGTTCTCTTTGTTTTGCTCTACTATAAATACAGCTCAAAATCTCTCTTTGATTTCTTCTGTATTCTTAATATCTCAGTTATAGCTATCTCTAAAGATCAAGCACTATTCAACCCTGACTTTCGCTGATTGACTCATCTAGACATGATTCTGACATTATATTAAGAATTCGTTTACCACATGATATCAATTTCATTACTCATTCAAGCTACTTGACGAACAACGAAACGAGTATAAAGAAATTTGTTTTACCTAATGATCGACGCAATCGAAAGACAGAACAACATCAGAGAGTCAATAAAATCAACGACAAGACTGTTTGAATTGCTAGAGAATCTATCGCTCATTAAGTACGCACAGTTCACTCGATTAAGAGAATCACGATAAAGAATCTTCGTGAATTGCTCTAGAATCAATTCATTCTCATGAAGCAGACGAGTGAAAATAAGCTGTTTAACTCATTTCTTTCTCTCTTTGTCTTGAATCAAGCTCGTGAATCAGACGAGTCAAAACAATCTGTGTCGTCAGATCAAATTAGTGAGTCTGCTACTACAAATGACGTTCTCATAGTGAGTCTGCTACAATGACACTCTTCGTCAATGCAATGATTTATCTACCTTCATCATCTTATTTATCAGTGAACCTGATTCTACGTTCACATGCAAATAGTGAGTCTGCTACAATGACAAGCCGAAAGTTGATCTCTTCAATGAGCAAGTCAACTAGTGAGTCTGCTTCAATGACATTCTTCGTCAATGCAATAATCTATCTACTCTCATCGCTCGACCTATCAGTGAATCGATCTACCTCGCGTTCACATGCAACTAGTGAGCCTGCTTCAATAATTACTCTATCTCACATAGTGAGTCTGCTACAATAGGCATTTGACAAGTTGATTTGAATCAATAAAAAGATTGATAGAAAGACAGACATCAAGATTCTACGTCAGTGCTATGAACTACACTACAAGTCATAGAGACATGACTTTTAAAGAGAAGAAGATAATGTTACAAGTGTGTTGAAATTGAATAAAGTTTTCTAGTCAACAAGCTCTAGAAGTTTTGACTTATGTTGAATCTCTAGTCTCAACACTCTATTCTAGCGCTTTCGATACTCAAGCAAATCTGCTTCGCTCTCTTTGTTTTGCTCTACTATAGATACAGCTCGAAATTTCCCTTTGATTTCTTCTGTATTCTTAATATCTCAGTTATAGCTATCTCTAAAGATCAAGCACTATTCAACTCTGACTTAGAAATGTGTTTATGACATGAAAAGAAAATGATGTAAATGAACAAGATGTTGATGAAAGAAAAGAATGTTGAGAAAGAAAAAAAGTGTTGAGTCATATTTGAGTTAAACCTGAGTCAGATCTCAACTAGATCATTGACTAACTTTAATCATTATGCAAAGAACTCGCTAGCATGCATTGCAAATTGATTAAAGCTTCAGTCTTGTTCAGTCTTATTGATCTTGATACACTTGTAACAATAGTATATATTCAGTAGTCAAAAATTTCAAAGCAAAGAAATCATTTAAACTGCTCATTGTTGAAGAAATTAACACATCTTTCACTGCGTCTTTGATGAAAGTCACTAGTTTTTTGCCTCATTCTTCAATTTCTCTGTAAATAATTTCTTCTCTTCTTTTAACATGATGATCTTATTAAGATGAGAAATGAATGCATGAAATGTCAAAGTACTAGTCTTCAGTCGAGAACAATTCTTTGAAAGATGATTTGATGCTTTGCAGTTGAAGCAGATGATTAACATTCTTAATCATTCAGATTCAAGAGTGAAAAAAGTAATGAGTTGAACATAGCTAGTAATTGAGATTGAAGCTGATGTCAACGAAGAAACAAAACGTTTTTTCGAAACTGTTATTAATTTGACTGTTCACTGCTCATCATGTAGCTGATAATTGACTTGTTGTTTGTTATTCACATCTTGAAGAAAGATCTTAAGCTTATCAAGTAAACTAAACTCTATGAGACAAACTGACAACGCGTTTTGAAGATGATTGTTGATTTTATTCTGAATGTTGTTCATCAGAATGATATCATCATAGTTCAGAAAGCTGAATATTTTAGTGAATTCTGAATAGAAAAAGCTGAAGAGCTTGTTGAGCTGCTTCAGAATAATGTATTCACGACAATACTTTTGAATCAAATTCTGATCTTCATAAATTTCTTTCAGATGTTTCAGTAGCTCTGATAGTGATTGATAGAATGAGAAAGCATCAACATAATGCTTTGCATAAATTTGCTGATCAGCATCGTCTTTTAGTCTGAAAATCACATAGACAATATGAATCTTTTCAGTAGAATAATGATTCGCGTTGACATTGAGCTTGTCAGCTATTTTGATGTTTCATGTCTCTCAGATAGAATCATCTGTTTTGATGAAGATGAGTGAATTCAAAAGCTTGATGAACTTGTGATGATCATTCTTGTTATCAGATAGAGTAGAAGATTCTCGTTGAAAGCGAGCTTCTTTCTGATTGACTCGTTGCTCAGCTGACTGAGTATCTTGACGAGACATAGATCAATCAGCTTGACGTTGTTTCGCTCTGAAGTTCAATCGCTCGCATTGTAACTGATTGATCTTTTTCTTTAGCTCATCATTTTTATCAAAAACAACTTTTAATTGTTTCACTCTTTTTTTATGATTGTTTTGTATGAGAAGTCAATGTTCATTGAGTTGTAAAGTCAAGTCTTGCTGACTTTGAAGCTCATTCAGCATATGAATGACTTCATCAAATTGATTGCTGACTCAATGAAACAGTTGTTTTTTGATGTTTATGTTTCATGAGATGACAGCTTTCTCAGCTTCAACTGAAGCATTAATGAATAGAAGTGAAATTCTTCTATTAACAGTACTTTTAAGCAGATGAGTTGTTCAAGACTCAACTGACTTGACATCATGTATCATGATGAAAGAAGATAGAAGTTGTTGAAATAAGAGTAAATGAAAGATTGATGTTTTGAATTAATGTTTTTTAATGAGTGAAAATTCAAAGAATTTCTTGTGAATTTCAGATAATAATTAAGTGCTTTATTCAAAGAATCTCTTGCAAATAGAATGATGAAAATGAGTGTAGAATCAAAGAATTTCTTGCAATTTAAAATGATGATGCAAATTTGAAGAATTTCTTGCAAATTTTTCTTACTGAATAGATTGTTTCATATCATTTATTCATCAATAGCAGAGTAGTAAATGATGAGCATTTATCTAATGTTAGAAGTCAGCATAGAGCGAGTCATATGAATGTTATTTAACTAGTAGATAAATGCTAAGAAAGAAAGATAGCTACAGAAAAAAATCTGACTACATATGTGTATTTCTCAGTCGACGCTAAACTCAATAAAGATTAGTCAAGATAACGAAGCGAGAATAAATCTGACAAGACTAGAAGATTGAGTCTGACAAGACTAAAATCATGACATGAATGAAAGTGCACTTCTGTATCAAGAGTTTTCAACTCATTATGTTTATCAATCAAAAAGAGAATAATGATGCTGAACATTAAGATAACAAGATATGATAATTGATTGTGTTAAAGATCAGCATAGAGCGAGTTATATGAGTGTCATTTAACTAGTAAATAAATGCTAAGAAAGAAAGATAGCTACAGAAAAGAAGCTGACTACATATGTGTATTTCTCAGTCAACGCTAGACTCAATAGAAACTAATCAAGATGATGAAGTGAGAATAAATCTGACAAGACTAGAAGATTGAGTCTGACAAGACTAAAATCGTGACATTACTTTCTCTCTTCGACGATTCATGTTTGCATGAATGTATTTTCTGCTCGACTCAATTGATGTTTGTTAAATCATGATTGATTAAATTGTTAATTAGTGCAATTTGTTTGAGTATTGAATATAAAAATCATCAACGATCTTCTGAGTGTTCATAAATTCATCGTCATCAGCGTTGTATCAATTGAGATCATTGTCATAGTCATTTCATTTGACTCTATACTGAAGTCATCTTCAATATCAATGAGAATTCAATATATAATCGATTTTTCACTCGTCTTCGTCGTTTATCACTATTAAATCTGAGAATTCATTCTTTTGATCAGACAAGAGATTATCGACGACAGAGCAAAGCAGATCAGAATAAAATACATTATAAATATGCATAAACTCTGATAATTTCAGTTTATATGAAGAGTTGATGAAATCTAGATCGATGAAAGAATTAAGCATTTTATCATCTAGCTTTTTAAGAAAATCTCGCTGTAACAATGTTTCTTTCATTCAGAAACATCTTTGATTCAATCTTGTAATCAACTTCTTTTTTATGCTTATTGACTTGTTTCATCATTTGTTCTTATCTTTTGACTAGTGACTCGCGAGCAAACTTCAGTGTTTTGTTCATATGTTCAGATATATTCTCGACTTTAGTCGTCTGCAAGCATTTACGAAAACTTTCATATTCAATGACATTGAGTTCAAAGCTTATATGAGAATGAAAGTCTTTGTTTAGAAAGAAAGAGATCAAGAAAATGACTGAGAACAGAGCATTATTGTTGACAAACTCAATCATGAGTAGTAGCTTAGCTCAGTCATTCTGCATGTATAAACAGAAAGATTGAAAATATCTTTTGACATTCTGATTGACTTATTCACTTTGATCATTGATCTGAAAATGATAAACTGTGAAGAATCAAAGATTAATGTCTAGTCTTTTGCAAAGCGACTTTTATAGAATGAAGATAAATTGAAAGTCTCGATTTGAAACAATGAAATCGAGTAAATCGTGTATTCAATATATTCACTGAAGCATTAGCTCAGCTGTTTTTTCTGCTGTAATTCTCTCGTCATCAGTGAAGCAAGAAATATAATGTCATTTCTTTGTTAATTTACATATCACTGTTAGTATGATGTTTTTGTCTTTCGAAGAAGATAAGTCAATGACGAAATTCATGACTATGTTCTTTCATCACTGTTCAAGTATGAATAAAGAATGTAGTAGTTCATTGAATTTATCTCAAGAAGTCTTTGATCGCTGACAAATGTAGCAGTTTTAAATATATCAATCTATTGTCTTTTGCATTGAAGATCAATAGTAGTATCTTCTTATGATCTTCATCGTTCTGAGAATTTCAAGATGATTAATAAAAGATTGATCATGAACTTCTTAAATTAACTTCATTTGAAGATGCTCATCAAAGAGAACTCATAAAAGATCATTTTGATATAGTATTTCGTTTTGAACTCAACAATTTCTTAATTTAGTATCTTTGTATTGAGCTTCATCTTTTAACACAACTTCATGAAGTAAAATACAATTCTCGTTGATTCTGTTAGCTTCTAGAATCAATTGATAAATTGATTCATCATTCTCTTTCTCTTCTAAATCAGCGATTTTCATTCAATTCAACGTGAGAATTGTAGTTCGCTGATAGCAACATTGTTCATTCTCAAGACTTCTAGAAACTGAATTGACTTGATAAGTCAATGCATCGACTTTGATATTTTATTTGTCTGAGCGATACATGATTTTGAAGTTGAAGTCAACGAGCTTTTGTACTCAGCGCATTTAAAATTTACTGAGCTCTTTATCTTTCATTAATGATGTTAAAGCTTGATGATCAGTGAACATCTTGATAAATAACTCAGTCAATTTCAGCTCAGATCATCAATGCTTGAAGACATGAATGATTGCTAGTAGTTTCTTGTCATAGATTTCATAATTGCACTCAGCGAGACTCAGATTCTTGCTGTAGTAAATCATTGAATGCAATGTTTCTTCGTCATTATACTGAGAAAGTATGTCATTGTTGACGTAGTTGAATAAGTTTGTTTCAAGAATAGTCTTTTTATTCTGATCAAAATGACGAAGAATAAAGACTTCAGTCATTCATTTCTTCATATGATCAAAGATTATTTAACAAGCTTAATTTTATTCAAATATCATCTCTTTTTGAGTAAGATTCAGCTTGACTGAAGACTATTAACAAGCAAAGATGACAAGTTGACTTGACTCAATCAATGTTGATCGCTAGAGAACAAGAAGATTAAGCAGGGAAAAAGAAATAAATAGATCATTTCTTCTTCTGTTTTTCTCATCATCTCTTTCTGTTTCTTCATTTCTTAGAATTCAGTCAGAAACGCGCTTTTGCATCTGCTACTCACTTTGCTACTCACTTTGCTACTCACTTTGCTACTCACTTTGCCATTCACACTGCTATTCACTGCTGTCACTGCTGTCATCACTATTCACTGCTGTCATTACTACTCACTGCTGTCACTGCTACCTCATTTGCTTCACTACTGTCATCACTATTGATGATTGCTTCTACTCATCATCAAAGCTGCGTCAACGTTGATGTCACTGTTGCTGTCAGCAAAAGACGAAGTCATCGTCGCTCTTTCTTCTCTCATGTGTCTCGCTCTCACTCATCTGCATCATCATTATCATTTTCGTCAAGTTCATCTGTCTCTTTGAATCTTTTCTCTTCAAGTGCTCTCTTGAAAAGAATTGATTCAAAACAAATTGTTGAAACATTAATTACTCTCGTCATGCAACAGAGAATTAAAGACGTTCATCAAGCGAATATGAAATGCAAGCTAAAACAGAAGCTTCAATGACTGAAAGCTCAGAGTACAGCGCTGAATCAGTCGAGAAACAACTCAGCGATAAAGAGTTCTATCAGTCAAACGTCAAATACTATTCTTTCAAGTGACTCTTGCATTCAAACAATGATATTTCGCTACCTCTTTATTGATATCATTCAACTAACTCTCATTTTCAAAAACGAATTTTGAGCTGTCAATATCTTTAAGCTGATCAACGATCATATATCAAATTTGATCAACAAGCAAGATCTGCGATTGTCATGAATCGATGAGCTTCAAGCTCATGATGATGACATCACTCAGCAGAATCTCAAGAGCATGATTCTCTTTCTACGCTGTCTAGAAGTATATAATCAATGTCTCATCAAGACAATCAATGATCAATTGAGACATTCTCTGCAAGCAAGCTTAGCTTGATACATTGACTATCTGCAGAAGCTTCATCTGCATTACATCTTTGAGTCTCTGCAAATCTTTCACTTTCACTTTCACAAGATTCATATGATAAAAGAAGTCAATGATTCAAACGAGTGATACAATGCTGAAGATGAACTTGTTGATCAAACATTGATAAAGAAAATATCTGCTATTGCTTTTCAGACGAGATATCAGAGTCAAAGAGTCAGAAAACAGTCAAGCACAAAGCTCTCAGTATGCAACAAGTTCAATGATGACAGCTGCATTTACTTTAGTTGCACATATCAACATATCTGCAGCGAATGTGATGAGACTTACGCTACTATCAATTGCAAAACATTGAATTCAAACAGTCAATCAATCATCAAAAGAAAGTGACATTGAATTTCGATCTTGCTGATATCAATATCGAAATTCTTTTCATATCAGCTCATGAAGATCGACGAGATTTCTCTAGCGCGCAGAGACTTTCTAGATGCGAGCGCATAATAAACACAGCTAGTCAAACATTCTGATTGTAGATATGTTCAAACATTGCTGTTTATCATTAAACATGAAGCTAAAATTGAATATCAAGATCTCAATCAACTGATTTTGAGCAAGAATCTTTTCTTAACAAATGAAGCTTCAGATACTCTTCAGACTGATTTGATGCAGCAAGTTCGTTGTGATTAACTAATTGAGATTCAACATGTTTCTCATCGCTTTATATTCTCATCATTGAGACTAGTATTGAAGAAGAATAATCGTTGACGTTGAATACATCATTTATCATATTCAAAAGAAAGATTAGTCAACTGCTTCATTTTCAAAAACTGAGAATTAATTGAATATTTCATCTTTGATCAAGTGATCATCACTTTATGTGATGTCAATCAAAATGCAATTCTCATTAAAAAAGATCTGATCGACGTCTTTTATCATGTGTCGATAGCAACATCAAATCACTGACTGCTCAATTTCTTCTGAGAAGATAAGTATTGAATAGATTGCTTTCTTCTCTTTGATCTACGCACGTCATCATATCTGTTTAATCTTTTCGCTAAAGATCTTTGCTGAATGCTCATAGTCACTCTGCAATAAGACTCAATAATACACTATCTGAATGACTTTCTAGTCATACAAGCGAACATAATCGAAGCTCGTAAATACGAAAGCGATTTCGATGATCTGTGCACTCAGTTAGAGTTTAGCATTAATCTTAAAAAGAATCTTATCAACATCACATGCATCTTTTTGAACATTGAGCTTGACTCAATCAATATGATGACTCATCTATCATTTAATAAGCATCAGAAGACAATTCAGCTCGTCAACAATGTGCTTACAAAGAGCTCTTTAGCATACGAGAAGCTACAGATGCTATTAAACTTTCTGTCATTTGCTGCAAAGATTGTAGTTTCTGAAAGAGTTTTTCTTAAACGACTGTTCAACGATCTAATCATCATCAAATCACGCAAGCAGCGCATCAATTACTTAATGCAACAAGATTTACTATGATGAAAGACATTTCTTTCAAAGTGAAACAATGTATGTCTACTTTGCAAGCGCGAATTCAGACATTTTCTATATTTCTGAATCAACGTTTCAGATTTGCACGACATGAGAAACTACTATCTGCATCATCTTAATCTATCATCAACTGCTAGTCAAACATTTTCTAATCAATTTAACATGCGCTTGAGTGACAAGCATATCAATGTTAAAGAAATGACAACAGTGCTTCAAGCTTTGACAGCATGACTTTTCGTTTTCGCGAGATGCAATCTCACTATATATGATGACAACGTAGCTGTTGTCGTCGACATTAACAAGATCTTCATGCGCAAAGAAGCAATGCTGCATCTGCGATGAATAGTCTTGCTGACGACTGCGCATGATATCTGCATACATGCTTTATAAATTTTAACTCATGAAAATCGCTTAGCTGATTTGCTTTCTTGAGCGAAGTTCAGTACTATTGCTGATGAGTTTTCTCAGTCAGCTACACTTCAGTCAATTAGCGCGAGTTGTTGAGCTTCTGATACAGCGAGGTTTTTCTTGATCGCTCAGCAGTCAAATATTTTTGATGAGATCTAGCGACGTTTATCAGAAATATCTACGATACAGTCAAAAAAAGCTACTTCATGTTCTGCTTTTTGATCATCAGAGTCAAATATTTGACTTCAATCTCAAATCTGATCAGCTGATCAGCAAATCTAGAAGACAAGATGATCAAAGTCAAAATCATTAAGATTTATCTCATCAATTTATGATCACATCACATTGACGTTGAATATTCAAGTATCGAGATCGAGACATTTCATCATTCTACATTACAGCGAATCATAGTTGAAATTCAAAGACTTCAAGACAATGATCAGACTTGCAAGCAAAAATTTATAACACGAAATCTACTGCTATTATTGCTACGTCAATTTGATCAATCTATCATTGAAGAAACAACATGACATGCGTCATTTTGCCTGATGTTTGCAAACTTTCTGTGCATGAGCGAGTTCACATGAAGTCAATCGAATAAAACATTTGACTTCAAACAGTGATATTTAATCAGAAGTTCAAATATCTCTCAGAATAACTTTTTGCAACTCATTTTATCAAGCTTCAAAATCGATTCTTTCAGACGTGAGATGACATTAATCATCGCTGTCATCAACGACGAAGCGTGCATTAAACACTCACTCGTCAAACTGTTTTCAAAGTTTTCTGCATCTCTGCTGACATTTTCGTTTGACTCAGAATATTTATACATGCGAACTCACGTCATTGAGATTCTGCATAGAACGCTAGTCACACTGAGCATAGAAAATCGTTACTCAAATCACTTCTTTCGTCAAGATGCTGCTATCTCAGCTCATTAAGCAAAGCTTTTGAAGAATGAAATTCAGCTGCTAGAAAGATGAAAGTTCAACAACTATCACTTATACATTGAAGCTCACTTTAGCTACATACTAAATATCTCTAGAAGACATCAAAGATAGTTACTTTCAATCAGTTGACTAAAGTCAATTCTTGTCGATCTCAATACTTTGTATCAACGTTTCTGAGATTTAAGAGTGCTTGACATCTCAGAGCAACTTTCAAGACAAATTTTAGCTTTGAAGATCATCAGAGATCATCAAGTTTGCTCAAACACATATAATATATATTCGTTCAAATGAAGATGATGTTTGATAAAAGATTCAGCTTGACTGAAGATTATCAACAAGCGAAGATGACTAGTCAACTTAACTCGATCAATGTTGATCGCTAGAGAACAAGAAGATTAAGCAGAAAAAAAGAAATAAATAGATCGTTTTTTCTTCTGTTTCTTTCATCATCTCTTTCTGTTTCTTCATTTCTTAGAATTCAGTCAGAAACGCGCTTTTGTCTCACTCACTCACTTTATAGACTCAGTCGCTTAGATAGAGAAAGTGCTTGACATTTCAAAGCGACTTTCGAGACAAATTTTAGCTCTGAAGATTGTCAGAAATCATCAAGTTTGCTCAAACATATATAATATATATTTGTTCAAACGAAGATGATGCTCAATAGTAGTTGAATCAAAGAATGAACAATCTTCGAAAAGTTTTTTATAAAACGTTGATAGAAATTGCAGAAATTGACGAAGAATTGCATCTGAGTGAGGTTTGTAGAAGTAGATCATTCAACTACTGCTTGTACTTTTCTGAAATTCATCTTTAGTTCTTCAATAAATAGCAATAGTTTCAGAAAGAAGATTTTCTGAACATGAAACTTGCATTTGTTTATATTCATCTGAAGATCAGTCTCTCATAGTCTATGTAAAACTAATCATACGTGTCGCTTATGTTTCTTCAGTGTTTTGCTGTAAATAATAATGTCATTTAGATAAATCTGACAAAACTGATGAAGATAGTTAAATAGCACGTCGTTTATATAGTGTTGATAGAAAGTCGAGTCGTTGATTAATTTGAAAGACATCATATGATATTTGTAGAAATCAAAAGAGGTGATAAAGATAGTCAAATATTCGCTGCTTGAATGCATACGCAGTTTGTTGAAAACAACAATGATGTTCAATCAAGTCAGATATCTGCTATCTTGAATACAAGCGAAAGTTTTATCTATTAGCAATAAGAGATAGCGATCTCATTTGATCAAAGCATTGAGCTTTCTGTAGTCTACACAGAAACGCAAGCTATCGTCTTTCTTTTTGATGAATAGTATGAGCGAAGCATATAAAGCTGAGCTAGAAGATATAAAATCTTTATTCGAATGCTTAATCAGGTAATTCTTCATCTTTTGAAGCTTGTAATCAGACATATGATAAAGATGACTTCAAGAAGATATTCTCTCATTGATCAACTCAATTTTATGATCATAGAGATGATAAGAAAATAGTTGATCAGTCATTGCTCAATCAAACACATCTAGATAGTCATGATATTTCAAAGAAAGCTTAGCTTTGACTTCTTTCAAGATTTCTTCATGTGAAAGCTCTTGTAGATTTACGTTTTCTGATTTATTTCTAGCTGTTTTTAGAAGTTGATCAATTTTCGTGATGATGATCATGAAAGTAGTTACATTCGATCGTTTGACTAGTGATTTATATGCTGCAGTCTCTATCATTGCTATGTTCATTGAATTGAAAGACGAAGCGAAGTTGACTGAATTAGATGATTTCACGATTTTACTGTATAAAGATGACTTCTCGCTGAGTCAAGTGACAACAGAAGAGATAAATCTCTTTAGTATTTGAGTAGAAGTTAAACTCTTCTGCTTCGTGATTGTCTTGTTGCTTGAGAGTAGAACAATTGATTTCTGACTAGAAATGAAATTCGAAAATCGAAGAGAATTGATTTGCATATCAATTACTAAATTGATTTTGTTCATTCATGTTTTTTCAAGAATTATTTGATGTTGATTTAATTGAATGATCAACATAGAAGCTGTGTCAATCATATGATCTTGAACAGTCAGATTTGAATAGATGACATGAGTAATGAATTTCTTAGCATAATGATCGTTGAATTCTCGAATTGACTTCGCTTTGATCAAAGTCAGAGACTCAATTTGCAAATGATCATAAACATTCTGCGCGATTAATTCATCAATGAACGAATAGTCAGCTGCTTCAGTGTCAATCAATGACTTTAATGAGTAACTAATTTCATTGCTAGATAATACACGTTCAGTAGTCAAAGATTTTGAAGCAAAGAGATCATCTGAGCTGCTCATTGTTGAAGAAATTAACACATCTTTCATTACGTCTTTGATGAAAGTCACTAGTTTTTTGTCTCGTTCTTCGATTTCTCTGTAAATAATTTCTTCTCTTCTTTTGACATGATGATCTCATTGAGGCAAGAAATGAATGCATGAGATGTTGAAGTACTAGTCTTCAGCTGAGAACAGTTCTTTGAAAGATGATTCGATGCTTTGCAGTTGAAGCAGATGATTGACATTTTTGATCATTCAGATTCAAAAATGAAAAAAGTAGCGAGTTGAACATAGCTAGTAGTCAAGACTGAAGCTGATGTTAACAAAGAAACAAAACGTTTTTTTGAAGCTGTTATTGATTTGACTGTTTACTATTCATCACATAGCTGATAATTGACTTGTTATTTGTTATTCACATCTTGAAGAAAGATCTTAAGCTTATCAAACAAACTAAACTTTATGAGATAAACTGACAACACGTTCTGAAGATGATTGTTGATTTTATTCTGAATGTCATTCATCAGAATGATATTGTTGTAGTTCAGAAAGCTGAATATTCTAGTGAATTTTGAATAGAAAGAGCTGAAGAACTTGTTGAGCTGCTTCAGAGCAATGTATTTGCAACAACACTTTCAAATCAGATTCTAATCTTTGTAAATTTCTTTCAGATGTTTCAGTAGCTCTGATAGAGATTGATAGAATGAGAAAGCATCAACATGATGCTTTGCATAAATTTGCTGATCAACATCATCTTCTAGTCTGAAAATCACATAAACAATACGAATCTTTTCAGTAGAATAATGATTCACGTTGACATCAAACTTGTCAGCTAATTTGATGTTTCATGTCTTTCAGATAGAATCATCTGTTTCAATGAAGATGAGTGAATTTGAAAGCTTGATGAACTTGTGATGATTATTCTCATTATCAGATAGAGTAGAAGATTCTCGTTGAGAGTGAGCTTCTTTCTGATTGACTTGTTGCTTAGCTGACTGAGTATCTTGACAAGACATAAATCGATCAGCTTGATGTTATTTCACTCTGAAGTTCAATCACTTGCATTGTAACTGATTGATTTTTTTCTCTAGTTTATCGTTTTTATCAAAAGCAACTTTTAATTGTTTTACTCTTTTTTTGTGATCATTTTGTATAAGAAGTCAGTGTTCATTGAGTTGTAAAGTTAAGTCTTGCTGACTTCGAAACTCATTCAGCATATTGATGATTTCATTGAATTAATTGCTGATTCAATGAAACAGTTGTTCTTCAATGTTTATGTTTCATGAAATGACAGCTTTCTCAGCTTTGACTAAAGCATCAATGAGTAAAAGTGAAACTCTTTTATTGATAATGCTTTTAAGCAGATGAGTTGTTCAAGACTCAACTGACTTGATATCACATGTCATGATGAAAGAAGATAGAAGTTGTTGAGATAAGAGTAAATGAGAGATTGATGTTTTAAATTGATGTTTTTTGATAAGTGAAAATTCAAAGAATTTCTTGTGAATTTCAGGTAATAATTGAGTGCTTTATTCAAAGAATTTCTTGCGAATAGAATGATGAAAATGAGTGTAGAATTGAAGAATTTTCTTGCAATTTAAAATGATAATGCAAATTTGAAGAATTTCTTGCAAATTTTTCTTACTGAATAAATTGTTTTGTATCATTTATTTGTCGATAGCAGAGTAGTAAATGATGAGCATTTATCTAATGTTAAAGATCAGCATAGAGCAAGTCATATGAGTGTCATTTAACTAGTAGATAAATGCTAAGAAAGAAAGATAGCTACAGAAAAGAAGCTGACTACATATGTGTATTTCTCAGTCAACGCTAGACTCAATAGAAACTAGTTAAGATGACGAAGCGAGAATAAATCTGACAAGACTAGAAGACTGAGTCTGACAAGACTAGAATCATGACAGATTGTATGTATCATTTCATCTCGATGCAGAGAGAAAAACATTATTTATAACTTTTTTTAATGACTGTACAAGATGCTCAAAGCTTTGATGATATACACATTGTTGATGAAGTATTACATCTCACTTATTGCTTCGTTTATACTGCTTTGCGTCTGCTTGAAGATGATGATGAGTGAGTTAGTTGTTTCATTAAAATCATACATTTCTTTACAAATTCATCTTTACGAAGTTTGTTCATAATTGCTCTGATGCATAATGATCTTGCAGATTTATGTGCATTATGAAAGAAATTTCATGTTGATCTCTGCAATGATTTATCTTGTTGTATGCATGAATTTTCTTTCATATTAATTGATTTCAAGAATTCACATCTTGATTATGAGTTATATCTGATTGCAAAGATGCTGCAACAACATGATAAGACTCTTGCAAATTTCAGTCTATCTGCATCAATCTTAAATTAATCTGATAATATTGTTTCTTCTCTGATTTCAGCAGAGCTTGAGTATGATCAGATTGAATAAATCAGATTACAAGATACAAAAATTGCTTAATTAAATAAGAAACAACATTAAATTTTGAACAATATCATTTCAACAGTTACAAACTCACTCAAGACTACACATTTTTTCATTCACAACTCTGCAAACATTAAAAAAATGTTTCTATATGAATGTCTGTGTCATCACTTTCAAGCGCAGACAAAGATCATTCTGTGCATAATCTTTATGAGCATTGCAGCTCAGTTACTGCTCAATGAAAGAACATTACATTCTCATTTCAAGATTTCTATCATTTATTATGATACATTAATCTGTTTCATCATTGCACACTTAAAGCTTGTCAATTTACTGAAATGTATAATCTTGATTATATGAGATGAGATTTTTATGCAGCACAAGCACAACTTCATGATCATTAATGCATCTTTGTATGACATTCTGCAATTCAGCAATGTATTTAATGAAATATCTGTAATTCTTGAGAAGAACTTTGCACAAATCACTCTTGTGATTTCATGAGAAAATCAATTAATGCAGATCAATATCAGCATTTGCAGCTTCTGAATCTGAAATCATTTAATTGTGCTGAAACTGCATCAAAACATGCAAATTCAATCAAGTCTGAACAATCAGCAATTTGTTGAGTGAATTGATTGTATGTCATATAATTTCAATTTATATGATGTCAGATCTTTATCATTCATGATCATTAATTATTATGAAACATCATGATCATTTATTAATCATGTATATTCTTTGCATGATCTTGCACAAGCTCATACATCTTCGAATTTCTTTAAGAGCAAAGCTATACTGTGTTTTTACAACGACTTTGTTAATTTGTTGAATCAACAGATTATGAATGACTTTTTTGAGTTTGCACAACTGTTCATGTTGATTGATACAATTGAAAACAATGATGTTAAGAAGATTGAGAATATCAGTATGAAGTATTTGCAGATTCTTGAACTCTTTGAATTTTTCTTATTGCAAATGTATTTTAAGATAAAAGCTTCAATTATGTTACTATGTAATTTGTATTTACATAAGAGAATGTATAATGACACTTGATTGATTATTACACATCTGCATCAAGATTGTATTGAAGATTGCATCTTGAGAAGTAAGTTTGATAAAGACATACGATTAATTTTGAGAATTAAGTTAATCAATAATAATCAATAAGAAAGATGACTATTCATGAGTTTTATCATGCAAGCAGTTTTCTATTCATCTTTGCTTTGCAATGATCATTAACAAGTTGCAAGAACAATCACTGTTGATTGTAAACATAAATCTTTCTTTATTTTTGTTAGAGATCAGCATAAAGCAAGTCATATGAGTGTCATTTAACTAGTAGATAAATGCTAAGAAAGAAAGATAGCTACAGAAAAGAAGCTGACTACATATGTGTATTTCTCAGTTGACGCTAGACTCAATAGAAACTAGTCAAGATGACGAAGCGAGAATAAATCTGACAAGACTAGAAGACTGAGTCTGACAAGACTAGAATCGTGACATTACTTTCTCTCTTCAATGATTCATGTTCGCATGAATGTATTTTCTGCTCAACTCAATTGATTGTTCAATCATGATTTCACAGACTCAGATTTGTTAAATCATGATTGATTGAATTGTTAATTAGCGCAATTTGTTCAAATATCAAATATGAAAATCATCAATGATTTTCTGAGCGTTCATAAATTCATCATCATCAGCGTTGTATCAATTGAGATTATTATCATAGTCATTTCATTTGACTTTATATTGAAGTCATCTTTGATATCAACGAAAATTCAATATATCATCGATTTTTCACTCATCTTCGTCGTTTATCACTATTGAATCTGAGAATTCATTCTTTTGATCAGACAAGAAGTCGTTTGCAATCGATCAAAGCAGATCAGAATGAAATACATCATGAACATGCATAGACTTTGATAATTTTAGTTTATATGAAGAGTCAACGAAATCTAGATTGATGAAAGAATTGAGCATTTTGTCATTTAGCTTCTTGAAAAATCTCGTTATAAAGATGTTTCTTTCATTCAGAAACATCTTTGATTTAATCTTATAATTGATCTTCTTTCTATGCTTGTTAGCTTGATTCATCATTTGTTTTCGTGTTTTGATCAAAGCTTCATGAGCGAAGATCAATGTCTTGTTCATTTGTTCAGATATATTCTTGACTTGATTGATCTGCAAGCGTTCGCGAGTGCTTTCATATTCAATGATGTCAGAATTGAAGCTCAGACGAGAATGAAAGTTCTTGTTCATGAAGAAAAGAATCAAGAAAATGACTGAAACAAGATGTTATTGTCAACAAACTCAATCATGAATAGTCACTTAAATCAGTCGTTCTGCATATACAAACAGAAGAATTAAAGATATCATTCAACGTTCTGATTAACTCATTCGCTTTAATCGTTGATCTGAGAATGATAGACGATAAACAATTGAAGGAAAATACTCAGTCGTTTGCAAAGAAACTTTCATAGTATAGAGATGAATTGTGAATCTCGATCAAATACTATGAAGCTTGATAAATCATAAGTTCAATATACTCATTGAATCAACATTTCAGCTGTCTTTTCAACAGTGATATCTTCATCATCAATGATGCAAGAAATATAATGTCTTTCTTTTGACAATCTGCAGATGATTGTCAGAATAGCGTTGTATTCGCTTGAATCAAATAAATTAATAATGAAGTTCATTGCTATGTCTTGTCATCGCTGTTCAGATATTGATAGAGGTTGAAGCAAGTCATTTGATTTATTTCTAGATGTCTTTGAACGTTGACAGATATAGCAGTTTTGAATATATCAATCTATCGTTTTTCGCATGAATGATCAATAGTAGTTTCACTTTATGACTTTCACAATTCTAAGAATATCAGAATGATTAACTAATGATTGATCATGTATCTTACAAATCAGATTCATTTGTAGAAGCTCGTTGAACAAAACTTATAGCTGACTATCATGATACAAGATTTTATTCTGAATTCGACAATTCTTTAATTTGATATCTTCATATGATGTCTCGTCTCTTGCTATTGCTTTGCGAAGTAGCGTACAATTCTCATCGATCTCATTAGTCTCAAGAATCTGTTTATAAATTGATTCATTGATGTTTTTCTTTAAATCAACGATTTTCATTCAATCTGACGTGAGAATTGTAGTTCACTGATAGCAACATCATTCATTCTCAAGACTTCTAGAAACTGAATCGACTCAACGAGTTAATGCATTGACTTTGATGTTTTATTTATCTGAGCAATACATGATTTTGAAGTTGAAATCAATGAGCTTTTGTACTCAGCGCATTTAATGTCTACTTAGCTCTTTATCTTTTATTAATGACGTTAAAGCTTGATGATCAATGAACATCTTGATGAATAACTCAGTCAATTTTAGCTCAGATCATCAATGCTTGAAGACATGAATGATTACTAGTAGTTTCTTGTCATAAATCTTGTAATTGCACTCAGCAAAACTTAGATTCTTGCTGTAGTAAATCATTTAATGCAATGTTTTGTTACAAGCATATCAAGACTGAAGCTCTAATCAATTTGCAGTGAATGCTAGCAAGTTCTCTGTGTAATAATTAGAACTAGTCAATGATCTAGTTGAGATCTGATCTAGATTTGACTCAGATTTGACTCAGATATGATTCAGCATCTTTTTTCTTCTTTAGCATCTTTTAATTAGCTTCTATTGTCTTCTAGACAAACACACTTCTTTGTGTTACAAGTGATCAACAGATTTCTATGACAAACACATTTCTTTGTGTCACAAACATTTTTCAAATCAACATTTTTCTTGTGTTTCAACACGTCTTCTTTGAGACTAGCGTCAATCTGAGTAACTACTATATAAAGCATGTTTTTCTTGCCTTTTATATCTTCTTTCTTCTGTATTCTTAAAGTCTTAGTTATAACTATCTTTATAAATCAAACATTCTAGTCATGCATGCACTCTGATTAGTTTCTAGACATGATTTCAACATTACTTTAAGAATTCATTAATCATATGATATTGATCTTTATACTCATTCAAATTCATTCAACTGACAACGAAATGAGTATAAAGAAATTTGTGTACCTGATGATCGACAACATCGAAAGACAGAATAACATCAAGAGATCAATAAAATCAATGAGAACATACAATCATGTGATTGCTAGAGAATCTATCGCTCAGTCAGTAGCATCAGTTTAGATCAATTGATAGAATTAAGAGATTAAAATCTTGATTGCTTAAGAATCATCAAAAAATCTCTTCAAATCAGCAACACTTTTCTCTGAAGACTAAACACTTTAACAAATGATCTCACTACATTGATAAAATCGTAAGGCGGAAAAAGTCAATATTAGCTGATTTTTGCTGACTTTTTCTGAGTTAGCTGTTAATCTCATGTGTCAGCTAACGATTAAAATTAGCTGATCTTCTCAGCTATTAGCTGATTATTAGCTGTCACTTAGCTGACTTAGCTATGCGCTCAACTAATATCGATTTTATCTCTTTTGTCAACTTCTTCAACATTTGCGCATTTTGTTTATTAGCAATCAAATATTGAATTAATGATTGAATAATTATTGCGTTCGTATAATAGATTAATTAATGATTAATTTGACTAACTAAATAATAGTTATTTACACAGTTTAATATATGCGCTGAGAAAGTTAATGAAAAAGTCAATGAAAAAGTCAATGAAAAAGTCAATAAGAAAGTTAATGAGTAAACTAATGAGGTAGAGAGTCATAAAGAAAGTCATGAAAGAAATCATAAAGACTGTTTGATAGAAAGTCATGTAAAATGTTCAACAAAGAGTCATGTAGAATGTTTAATAGAAAGTCATGTAGAATGTTCAATAGAAAGTCATGTAAAGTGTATGATAGAATCATATTTGATGCTTGATAGAAAGTCATGTAGAAAGTTATGTAGAAAGCATTGTTTGAAGCACTGTTTGATTTGTGTTATGCGCTCGATTGACGCGTATTTTAAAGCATGTAAAGTGTTTGATAAAGTGTTTGATAGAAAGCTCAGTAGAAAGCTCAGTCGATAGCTCAGTAGATAGCTCAGTAGAAAGCTCGATCAAAAGCTCAGTAGAAAGCTCACTAGAAAGCTCAGTTGAAAGCTCAGTAGAAAGATCAGTAGAAAGATTGATAGAAAGATCGATCGAAAGATCAGTAGAAAGATCACTAGTAGAAAGATTAATAGAAAGCTCGATCGAAAGATCAGTAGAAAGATCACTAGTAGAAAGATTAATCGAAAGCTCAATCAAAAGATCAGTAGAAAGCTCACTGATAGAAAGATCAATAGAAAGCTCAATTGAAAGCTCAGTAGAAAGATCAATAGAAAGCTCAGTCAAAAGCTCGATGAAAAGCTTGATGAAAAGCTCAGTAGAAAGCTCATTCAATAGCTCAGTAAATATCTTAATAAATAGCTCAGTAGATAGCTCAGTGAAAAGCTTAGTAAAAAGCATTGTTTGAAGCATTGTTTGACATGTTTTATGCTTTTGATCAACGCATTAAATAAAGCGTTTGATAGAAAATTTGATAGAGTGTTTGATAGAGAGATTGATAAAGCGAGTAAATGAGCGAGCAGATGAGCAAGTAGATGAGCGAGTAAATGAGCGAGTAAATGAGCGAGTAAATGAGCGAGTAGATGAGCGAGTAGATGAGCAAGTAGATGAAGCGAGTAAATGAGTGAGTAGAGTGATGAGCATGTAGAGTGACGAGTAGAATAATGAGTATGTAGAATGACGAGTAGAATGATGAGCATGTAGAGTGATGAGTAGAATGATGAGCATGTAGAGAGATGAGTAGAATGATGAGCATGTAGAGTGACGAGTAGAGTGATGAGCATGTAGAGTGACGAGTAGAGTTATGAGTATGTAGAATGATGAGTAGGTGAGCGAGTAAATGAGCGAGTAGGTGAGCGAGTAAATGAGTGAGTAGATGAGCGAGTAAATGAAGCGAGTAAATAAGCAAGTAGAGTGATGAGCATGTAAAGTGACAAGTAGAATGATGAGCATGTAGAGTGATGAGTAGATGAGCGAGTAAATGAGCGAGTAGATGAGCGAGTAAATGAGCGAGTAGATGAGCGAGTAAAGTGATGAGTATGTAGATAAATATTTTAGCTGAATTAGCTGAATTAGCTGAATTAGCTGAATTAGCTGAATTAGCTGAATTAGTTGAATTTAGCTGAAATTTAGCTGATTAGTCAGTTGTTAGCTGATTATTAGCTGAATCAAGCCGACTTTTTCAGATTCTGTCATCGAGCAAAAAGTTAGCTGTTGAACATTTTGTCGATGTACCTACTATTGAGCATCGTTCTTCGCTCAATCATCAATTCTTCACTATGATTTGATCATCTGTGAACAATCTCTTCAAGAGTAATCAAAGCTTTTATTCTTCTGACACTACAGATTCAGTCATTTATTCTGAACTATCACTTCGCATATCAAAATATCTTAGAATCAATGTTGTATAAAAACATTGATACTCTTTGTCTCATTCTCAAACTTTTGATGAATCTCGTGAAGCTTCTACTTCATGAGATATAAAAAATGTAAAGCAGCTACAACATTGAGTTGAACAAGACTCAGAAGTTTTTCTAAAAGATTTGAACAATCTTCGAACTTAATGAGATTTAGACGTGAAAGCTTGTGAGCTATTTGACAAGATATCAAGCGAACAAATATGAAAGACTCATTTTGAGAAAATGAATAAAGTCAAAAAACGCTTGAATCAATTAAATCAGATGTTTCAAAATCAAGTGACTGAATTGCAACATTAACTGCAATCTTTTAAAGAGATCACTTCTTCTTCTTCTACTCTGTTCAATTTCTTCAAGCGATTTCAAAAGCTTTCAAATTCATCTCTGTTTACTGATGAAAAAGAATCTATCTGAAATGATTGACAAGAAAAGATTCGTGACAAGCTAGAAATCAACGTTGATCATTTTAATATCAATAAAGCTATTCTGATTTACGTTTACTTCAAAATCAAAGAAGATGCAGTCAAAGTTATTTTAGCTTGACATCAACAAGATTCATTGAATCTTTATGTCACAACTGATGATCTGTTAAATGAACTTGCTCAGCTTTATAATGATTTTGACAAAGAGACAAACTTTCGAAGAGAGTATGCTAATCTCTTTCAAGAAAAGAGCAAATTCAGCGATTTTTATTCAATGTTTCAACATCTGTTCTTTTATCTAGAGTATCACGAAAAGCAATTGATCGTTGATTTACAAGACAAGATAGTTTATTGTCTTCGTGCAGCTTGAAGTAATCAATTGATTCAGTCAGAATCTCTGAATGAAATTCATAGTTATTTAATTCATTTGAACAATGAGCATCAAGTCATGAATGACATCAAAGAAAAGAAATTCTTGATCAAAGTCAGAAAGCAAGTCATCTTTGCTGAGAAATGAGATTTATTGAACTTCTATAAAAAAATTGAAGTCACTATTTTCATCAATCATTCAAAATCGCGCAGCGCGATCTTGACTAACGTCAAAGACATTAATCTACAAGCTGAAATCTGTTTCATCTGTCACAAATCAGATCATACTTTTAGAGAGTGCTCTGATCAAACTTCAAGAGTTAATGCATTAGAAGATGATGAGTTTAATCAATTTACATTGAACTCTGAGTCAGATTCTGATTCAAAAAACTAACTATCTTTTTCAAAGTCATTAAAGAAATAGAGATCATATCTTTATGCAGTCAAATTGAAGTTCTATTGAAAGAAAACTATTTTGAAAAGTCATTTCTGATCAATACTTCTCTTATCTCTTAAAGCAATTCTTTCAGTCTTCGTTCTTTGATAAATAGTGATTTCGTTGTTTACACACTGATACATGACAAGCTAGTTAATAAAATATGTCAGAAACTTGAAATACTGTTGAGAAGTGCAATGACAGACTTGTTTCTAGCAGCTTATTGTGATAGCTCTGAATTCAGTCTGAATTCAGTCAGACTTGTTTCTAGCAGCTCTCTTTAAACTAGCATTAGAAGTAAAGTTGTGCATTGCAACTTTGTCATGCATGACAGTATATAAATAGAGCAGTCTGTGACTTCTCTCTACAATCTAGATAGATTTCATCATATGTGATACTGTTCGCTTTACTCTTTCAATAAATTATGAGCTCAATTAGTAAGAAGCTTTCAACGTAATTAGATTGAAACATTTTAAGCATTTGATGCTCAGCAACTCGATACGAAATCTATTCAAACGAGCAATCAGCGATCACTTACTACGCGTCTTACAAGAAGACAAATAAGTACACTGACTTAGAGAAGTTCAGTGAAATTCAACAGCTTACTACGCATCTCACAAGAATATAAATAAGCACTCACATCAAATTAACAGTCTACTACGAGTTCTCAAGAAAGTGAACAAATAAACACACTTGATCGCGTCGAAGAATGCATAAACTTTCATCATCACTGACGAGATTAAATTCTTTTCACTTCACTCGTCAATTTATTTAATATCTTTATTTTTTTTCTTTGATTCTAACAACAAGCTGAGTCTACATTGCACATCATGAACTTCGATAACTTCTTCGTCAAACGATGATCTGTTCTCATTCTCACTTGCAAGAACTGCAATCAATGATTTTCTCTCATGAAGAGATGACTCATTGAGAAAGACTTGTGATTTGTTATTGAAGACAAGTCTGACTCAAACACACTCAACAGCATCATCAGCATCATCAGCGAAATTCAATCTCTCGACTTTGAAAGTCAAAAGATCAATGCAAAAGCTCATTACTGACTGATCATCTGCATCATCATCAATGATCAAGAACATACTGCAGACAAGATGTCAGCAAAAAAGATTTGAAATGCTTTGAGCTATAAATACAAAGAGAAGTTACAAATCACTAAAAGACAATATCTGATGAACTTCATTGATTACAGAATGTTGATGAATATCTTCATTGAAAAGACATGAATACATCTCATCAAGTTGACTCAAAAGATCGTTGCAATACAGAAAGACATGAGCAATTTATTCAAGTCAGAACGTTGTTTTCAAGCCTTACTTCAATTGTTGTCAGATGAATACACAGTCATTTAAGATATCATTGATGCGCAGAATAAGTCAGATATCAAGAAGAAACTTCAAAAGCTACAAGAGAAGAAAGCACAATTGAAGATAACAGAGACTGCGCTATGAGTCAAGCGAGAAAATGAACGCAAGCGCACTGATTGTAAGCAGAACAAACGCAAAATCAGTCATCATCGTAAAAGTTTTTCAGACTTTGACAATAATCAATTGCATCATCATTAATCACAACAATCTTTAAAATGTTTTCTCTGTAAAGATGAACATCATCTAGTTGATTGTTCTCATCTGTCTGCAGCTCAAAAGCTTGTGAAGAAATGTAAAGATAAAGACAAAACAAAGCATAAAAGTGTTGATGATCTTCAAATTCTCACTGAGCTTCTGAAGAGCAAGCACAAGAAATACAAAGTTTACAACATAAAAAGCAATAACTCTGAAATCTTTGATAACAATGAGAAAGATGAGAATGAGAAAAGCGAAAATATTGCAGCTTTGTTAAAGAACATTGTCAGTAAGATTTTTGAATTTAACTGAGTCACAAATTTTGATGTCTTCTCACACATAATTGATCAACTTTGACTTTTTAATGATTTTTTAGTTTACATTAAAAGATGCATCATCAAAGTTGAAGAGAGAAAATTGTATATCAATCACTGTGACACAGCAGTCATGCAAGATCATCATGAAAACTCAGTTAAACTGTCTTCTGTTCTTTATGTTTCTAAGCTTGAGATGAATCTTCTTTCTGAAAGAAGAATGTGTGAGAAAGATTTATAAAAAAGCTTTGATGATAAAGATCTGTACATGCATGACAAGCAAGAAAAGCAAATGATTGAAACTCTAGAATGTGAAAACATTTACATAGTAAAGAGAATTGCAAATGATCTTGATGAATTTGCATTACTATCAGCTATGCAGCATGATGTCTCATCAGCATTTTCAATGATGTACAGTTCAATGAATCTTAATGATTCAATGAATCTAAATCACTTCACATCTTACATTGATGTAATTCATCATGAGAATAAGATCGAAGTTGATCACGATCAACTTAGTTTTGCAAATGATAAAAGCTTCAAGTTGTACAAACTGTGACATCATCATTTCACTCATCTTGAATCAGCAAAGCTTCATCAACTTCATAAAATCATCACTCTGAAAAAATCTATTTTCATCAACAACAGTTACAAGAATGTGTGTGAAATATGTGCATTCATCAAGTTCATTAACAAACGAGAATACAATATCAGTGATCAAAAGACAAGTATCTTGACTTTCATTTTCATAAATATTTATGAATCACTATCATTATCTCTTAATAACGAGTTGTACTTTCTAAAGATAATTGACAATCACTTCAGAAAAACTTGATGCATTTCTTTAAAGCAATGATTCAATGCATCAGATGCTCTGCGAAAATGAAAACTCAGCATAAAGTTTCACAACAATGTCAAACTTCTCTCAGTATGCAGTGACAACGTCACGAAACTTAAAGTCATCTTGAATGACTGATGCTCATCAGTTGACATTGCTTCTCAATACACTGTCTCACACATGTTGATTCAAAATGAAGTAGTTGAAAGAATTATATACATCACAAAAAACTTGATGCAAGTCATAATTAAGAATGCTGAACTTCTCATTGAGTTCTGAGCAGAAGCTGCGAAGACAGATGTCTATTTGCAAAATTGAATCATCACAAGATTCTTGATCAACGAAGCTTTCACAATTTTGAAGAAGATATTCATCAAGATCAAGCTTTCAATTAATCATGTATGAGTATGAAGATGCAAATGTTACTCATACGTTGATCTCAAGTCATTGTCAATCGAAGACAGACGAGACAAATTCATGAACAGAGACAGACTTGACATCTTCATGAGATATGTGAAAAATATCAACAAGCAATATCATCTCTGAGTTTCAGATCTTGATCGAGTCATCAAGAATCATGCTGTCAAGTTCATTGAAGATGAAAAGATTGAAAATATGAACTTATAACTTTGCAAGCAGACATTCAACATTCTTTCAGAGCGAAAATCTGTGAGAAGATCATCAAAGAATAATGTTTCAACTAATGTTTCAAAATCTGATGCTTTCATGATTGATGTTTCATCTGAATCAACTGATGCATTGAAGACTATTGCAATCAACTTGAATGCACTCAATTCTAAGATCACGTCACATACATCAGACGAGCGTGAAGCTCACGCGAATGTTCAAATCACTCAAAAAGTCTTTGCATCAAGCATGTTTAAGTCAGCAGCTCAAACATTTCTGCATGTAATCATCTTAAAGAGAAAAAGAGACAGCGAAGATCAACAACTGAAAGAATGTGCATTCAAGATCTTGCGAGCTATGATGATCTGATTCATCACAGAGAAAGTTAACGACGATGAGAGTGATTCTGACACAAGCATGTCATGAGCATTATTCAATGTCAATGAATCTGATTCTTCTAAAGCAATAAGAATCTTCACATTGAATATTTACAAAGACGCAGTGCAGAACTCAGTTTGAGAAAAACTTTGAAAAGAAGTGATCAATGCAGAACTTGTGATGCTAGTCGTCAATGAGATTTGACAAGAAGAAGTGTCGCTTAAAAAGATCAACATCATGACAAGCAAATGAGTCTTCAAGTCAAAGATGCACGTTGATGATTTTCTTGACAAACTGAAGACAAGACTGATAGTCAGAGATTTCTTTCAAATTCATGAAGTTGATTATGAGAATACTTTCACGTCAATCATCAAGTTTGACACTCTGCAAGTCTTTTTAGTCATTGCAACAATGAAGAATCTTAAACTTTATCAAATCAATGTAAACAATGCGTTTACTGAATTGTTTCTCAAAGAAATCATTTACATGTTTTCTTTGTCAGAAGTGAAAGTCAGACTCAACTGTGCTTTGAAAGTTCTTCAAAGTCTTTACAATCTCAAGCAAGCTGCACAAGACTGACATGATCATTGTGTAACAACATTATCTGAACTCGACTTCGCTCAATGCGCTGCAGACTCATGTTTTTTGATTCATGAATCAAAAGAAATCATGTTGCTACTATACATTGACAACATAGTCATTATCTTCAAATCATTGAGCAACATTAAATGATTTAAGCATGAGTTTCAATGTGTTTTCAATGTCAAGAATCTGAGAAAAATGAAGAAGATTCTTGACATTCAAATCACTTGCAACAGAAAGGCACGAATCTTACGAATGAATCAAACTCACTATCTTCATGACGTTTTTGAAAGACTCAACATGAGATAAGACAAGCACAAGACAACAGATCTTTCAATGAATAAATATGATGCTTTTCGCTCAGCTGAATTCGAAGATATGAGAATCAATTAGCATGAATATCAACAAGTTATTGAAAGTCTCATGTATGCTGCAATTCACACTCATTTCAACATCACTTTTGCTCTCAATTGACTAAGTCAATATCTCAGCAATTCTGCAGAACATCATGAACACACTTTGAAGAAGTTGATGTGATACATTCGTTTCATCATTGATCTAGACATCACGTACGAAGTCAGTGAAAGCATGAAGTTAGTAGAATACTCTGACTCAGACTACATTTCAGACAGACTAGATCACAAGTCAATTCTTATTTACATCTACATGCTTAATGAAGAATCAGTCTTCTGAATGAGTTGAAAGTAAAAGTTTGTTGTCACATCGATCATCAAGACAGAGTACATGACTTTATCAATCTGTGTCAAGAAAAATCTATGAATTAATTAAGTGCTCAAGAACATGAATCTAACAAAGTATCTGAGCATCAGTCACAGTCACGTTAATATTCTTGAGAAGATTACTCATCAATCTGTCTCACTCACACAGCTCAAGAAAGATAATCAAGCATCTTTTATGCTGATTAAGAATGCTCATATTCACGAAAGATCAAAGCACATTGACATCGCTTATCATTATATTCGAGATTTGCACAAGAAGAATCAGATTTCGATGAACTTCATCTTTAATCAAGATATGATAGCAGACGAATTGATCAAGTCACTATCTTAACAAAACTTCAAGAGATTCATTGAACAACTAAGATTGAAAAGCAGTGAAAGCTGAGAGACTTGCAAGCATCAAGTGAAAGTGTTGAGAAGTGCAATGACAGACTGATTTCTAGCAGCTTATTGTGATAGCTCTGAATTTAGTTTGAATTCAGTCAGACTTGTTTCTAGCAGCTCTTTCTAAACTAGCGTCAGAGATAAAGTCATGTGTCGCAACTTTGTCATGCGTGACAGTATATAAATAGAGCAGTCTGTAACTTCTCTCTACAATCTAGATAAATTTCATCATATGTGATACTATTCACTTTACTCTTTCAATAAATAAAATCTATATTACTAGCAAAAGAGAAATTAATACGAGACTATGATGAGAAGTTAGTTAGAAAAACTATTACTCATAAGATTCTACTCAATCTAATGATTGAAAGTTATAAGAAATTGACTATATCAATGCTGATAGCTAATATCAAGCATCATAAAGCTATATTGAGCAAACTCTGAATGAACAAAAATGAAATATTATTGAACATGAGACATGATACTATCGTATTCTCTGATCAATTAAATATTTCGATTTCGATTTTTTTAATCTCATCAAATACAAAGCACTGAAGTTGATTGCAATTAACTTCGATTTCTTCAGCAGCTCATAGCAATGTTTCAAAGATTCTCAAGCATTCAGTTTCAATCATTCAGAAAGAGTTATTTTCGATTCAAAACATAAACGTCGTCTCTTTTCAAGCATTAGTAAAACGAAAAAAGAAGAATCAGACAGAGATTTTTGCTATGTCAATTGAAGACATTGATAGAAAAATCATCTACAATACTCAATGCAAACTAGATGTCATAAACGTTTTCTCAGTCAATGAAACGACTTAGAATCTAGAAGATATTAAAGTCAAGCTATCATCGAAATATCAGAATTTTCTAGATGTCTTTGATCGAGCTTAAGCAGACAAGCTATCATCTCATCATTCATATGATCATAAGATAGAGCTTACTAGTGATGCAACGTCACTTCACTGTTGAGCATATTAAATGTCTCTCTACAAGCTTCAGAAAGTAAAGAAATATCTGAACGAGAATCTTTTCAAAGAATTTATAATCTCTAGCAAAGCTTCGTATTTCTCACTCGTTCTGTTCACTTTAAAAGCAAATGAAGATCTATGATTCTGCGTTAACTATTGAAAGCTCAATGCTATTATCAAAAGAAATCGCTATTCTCTATCTTTGATAGATGAGATGATTGGCAAAATAGTTAATTGCAAGCATCTGACTCAATTGAATATCATTTCAATTTTCAACAAACTGCGAATGCATTCTGATAGTGAGAACTACACTATCTTTATCATTGCGTTAGAAGCATACAAATCAAAGATGCTATCTTTCAAACTTATCAATGATTCTGTCTTGTTTCAGCAGTATATAAATGACGTTCTTTGAGACTTTCTAAATAACTTTTGTCAAGTCTATCTAGACGACATTCTGATCTACAGCAAAACTCAATGAGAACATAAACAACATGTCAAAATAATATTGAATCATCTACGAAAGACTGACTTACAGATGAATATTTGAAAGTGCGAATTCAATGTAGAAGAAACAGTCTTCTTAGAAGTCATAGTGTTAGAACAAGATCTTTGCATGAACTTTATCAAAGTGAAAGTCATAGTCAACTGAACTATATTGATCAATCTGAAAGAAGTTCAAAGCTTCGTGAGATTTGTTAACTTCTATCATCGTTTCATTAAGAACTTCTCGAAGCTAGTTAAATCATTCACTCAGCTGACTAGAAAAAACACGTCTTTTGTTTGAAATGAAGTTTGTGTTCAAGCTTTTGATGATCTAAAGAAACAAGTCAGCTCAATTTCAATACTACGACATTTCAATTTCAAACGACAGACTATTCTAGAAATCAATGCATCTGACTACGTCAAAGATGAAATTCTATCACAGTATGATGATGAGAAAGTTCTTTATTCAGTAGCTTTCTACAGCAAAAGCATGATTTTCGCTGAATGCAATTATCATATCTATGACAAGAAATTGCTAGTCATTATTTGATGTTTCAAACATTAAAGACTCAAGCTTGAATGCACTAAACTACTCATTCAGATATTCATCAATCATCAGACTTTAAAGATCTTCATGAAAAATAAACAGTTAACTCGACGTTAAGTCAATTATCTAGACATTTTATTTGAGTTCAACTTTCAGATTATATTTCAATCAGGCAAAATAAACACTAAAGTCAATGCTTTAATCAGAATGTTTCTGATTGACATCTCTGAATCAACTCAGCGTACTGAAGATCACTATCAGATCATTCTGATACTTGATAGAGTAGATATTCTAGCTATTGAATCTGAAGTTGATCTTTATCAGTGAGTAAAAGATGTCAACAAGATGAATGAGCTTTGCAATGAGTATAAACAAGCTATAAGTGAAAACAAGCTCAAGCTACATAGCATTGAATTGAAGCACTGCAAGATCATTAACGACGTTCTGTTCAGAAAGAATCTACTGTGAGTTTCTGAGAATATGCATACGAAATTGCTGCAGAAAATTCATGATCAGTCATTCATCTCTCATCTCAACAATAAAAGAACTGTTGATCTAGTTCAGCGCTTTTACTATTAATCAGATCATCAAGCAACGATTAGAAAGTACATTTGAAACTGTCATGTCTATTAGCGAAGTAAAGCATCTAGAGATAGCATCAATAGACTTCATCATTCTCTTTTGATTTCACAGAAACGCTGAAAAGATATAGCAATGAACTTCATCACTGAGTTATCTCTGTCAGAAGATTACAACATCATTTGCATGATCATATGTTGTCTCATCAAGAAACGTCACTATGTTCTCTGTCATTGAGAAGACAATGACATCTCAGTTGAAGAAACGATTTGAATCATGCTATGAAACATTTATCGACTTCATGATCTATCTAGTTCTATTGTTTCAAACAGAGACTTTTAATTCATATCAACAATATAACAAAGTCTTTGTAAGTGACTAAGAATCACAGCTAGTCTATCAACAGTTTATCATTCTGAGATCAATGATCAATTGAAACAAGTTAATCAAGATGTTGAATGCGAATTAAGAATCTACTGTAACTACATGCAGAACGACTGAGCGAAATGACTTCTCATGATGAAATTCAGCGAGAATTTCAATATCTTCTTGATTATCTCAATGACTTCGTTTTACTTCAATAAGAGTTTTCACTCACGAATGAGTTTTGATTCAGATACTACTGACTATGAAACAACTTGTGAACATCTTGAAACTAGAAAAGCAGATGATATTATCATTTGAATGAAAGAGTTTCTTATTTTTGATCGTCAACAATTGAAAAAGACGAAGCAGATCATTGAAGCTCAGATCAATAAACATAGAAGAGATGTCATCTATGAAGTAAATGACTGAATTTGATTATTCTTCAGAAACATCAAAACAACAAGATCGTGCAAAGATTTGAAAGATAAACAGCTAGAACTTTATTAAATCACTGTCAAAGTTGAAATCTTCTATCATCTTCATTTATCAATAAGCATGAAGCATCTGCATTCAATGTTCAGCTTGAAGCTACTGCAATTGTATTCAGAAAACTCTTTATCAGAACAGCATTCAGAATCATTCAGATTAATCACTATCAAAGACAATGAACATTGAGAGATAAATGATATATTGAACTTCAGACACTATCAAGATCGAATACAGTACAAAGTCAAATGAACAAATCTAGATAGAAATGATGAATGATACTATGTTGATAAAGAAAAATTTGATGACTCAGAGAAAGTTTTGAATGAATTTCATAGACTATATTCAAACAAATCGAGCTAAATATCGAAATAACTATCAACAAAAGCAAGCAAATGAACTACATTCATGTGAATATGAATTTTCAAAGAAAAGAGTAATGTTACAAGCGTATCAAGACTGAAGCTTTAATCAATTCGCAGTGAATGCTAGCGAGTTCTCTGTGTAATGATTAGAACTAGTCAATGATTTAGTTGAGATCTGATCTAGATCTGACTCAGATTTGACTCAAATATGACTCAGCATCTTTTTTCTTTTCTAGCATCTTTTAATCAGCTTCTATTGTCTTCTAGATAAACACACTTCTTTGTGTTATGAATGATTAACAGATTTCTATGACAAACACATTTCTTTATGTTGCAAACATCTTTCAAATCAACATCTTTCTTATGTTTCAACACGTCTTCTTTAAGACTAACGTCGATCTAAGTAACTACTATATAGAGCGTGTTCTTCTTGTCTTTTGTATCTTCTTTCTTCTGTATTCTTAAAGTCTTAGTTATAGTTATCTCTATAGATTAAACATTCTAGTCACGCACGCACTCTGATTAGTTTCTAGGCACGATCTCAACATGTTTCTTCATCATCATACTGAGAAAGTATATTATCATTGATGTAGTTGAATGAGTCTGTTTCAAGAATAGTCTCTTTATTCTGATCAAAATGACGAAGAATAAAGACTTCAGTCATTCGTTTCTTCATATAATCAAAGATTGTTTGACAAGCTTGATTTCATTCAAATATCACCTCTTTTTGAGTTAGTTGAATCAGAAGATGAACAATCTTCGAAAAGTTCTTTATAAAATGTTGATAGAAATTGCAGAAGTTGACGAAGAACTGCATCTGAGTGAGATTTGTAGAAGTAAATCATTCAACTACTGCTTATACTTTTCGAAAATTCATCTTTAGTTCTTCAATGAATAGCAATAGTTTCAGAAAGAAGATCTTCTGAACATGAAACTTGCATTTGTTTATATTCATCTAAAGATCAGTCTTTTATAGTCTATGTAGAACTAATTGTACATATTGCTTATGTTTCTTCAGTGTTTTGCTGTAAATGATAATGTCATCTAGATAAATCTGACAAAACTGATGAAGATAGTTAAATAGCACGTCGTTCATATAATGTTGATAGAAAGTTGAGTCGTTGATTAATTCAAAAGACATCACGTGATATTTGTAGAAATCAAAAAAGATGATAAAGATAGTCAAATCTTCGCTGCTTGAATGCATATGCAGTTTGTTGAAGATGACAATAATGTTTAATCAAGTCAGATATTTGCTATCTTAAATACAAGCGAGAGTTTCGTCTATTAGCGATAAGAGATAGCGATTTCGTTTAATCAAAGCATTGAGCTTTCTGTAATCTACACAGAAACGCAAGCTATCATCTTTCTTTTCAATGAATAGTATGAGCGAAGCGTATGAAGCTGAGCTAGAAGATATAAAGTCTTTATTCAGATGCTTAATTAGATAATTCTTCATCTTTTGAAGCTTGTAGTCAGACATATGATAGAGATGACTTCAAGAAAATGTTCTCTTGTCGATCAACTCAATTTTATGATCATAGAAACGATGAAAGAATAGTTGATCAATCATTGCTCAATCAAACACATTTAAATAGTCATGATATTTCAAAGAAAGCTTAGCTTTGACTTCTTTCAAGATCTTTTCATGTGAAAGCTTTTGTAGATTTACATCTTCAAGTTTATTTCTAGCTGTTTTTAGAAGTCGATCGATTTTCATGATGATGATCGCGAAAGTAATCACATTCAATCATTTGACTAGTGATTTATATGCTGCAGTTTTTATCATTGCTATGTTCATTGAATTGAAAAACGAAGCGAAGTTGACTGAATTAGATGATTTCATAATTTTACTGAATGAAGATGACTTCTTGCTAAGTTGAATGATAACAGAAGAAATAAATCTCTTTAGTATTTGAGTAGAGATTGAACTCTTCTGTTCTATCACGATTTTCTTGCTTGAAAGAACAGTTGAATGAGCTTTGATAAAAGCTTTGATATGAGCTTCAAAACTAGAAAATTGAAGACGATTGTCTTTCATATCAATAATCATCTTGATCTTGTTCATTCATGTTTTTTCAAGAATCATCTGATGTTGATCTAATTGAGTGATCAGCATAGAAACGAAATGTTTCATATGATCTTGAACAGTTAAATTCAAATAAATTGCATGAATAATAAGCTTTTTTGCATAATGATCATCGAATTTTCTTATTGATTTGAGCTTAATTAAAGATAAAGATTCAATTTGCAAATAATCACAAACATTCTGCGTGATTAATTCATCAATGAACGAATAGTCAGCTGCTTCAATGTCAATCAATGACTTTAATGAGTAATTAATTTCATTGCTAGATAGTACACATTCAGTAGTCAAAGATTTTGAAGCAAAAAAATCATTTGAGCTGCTCATTGTTGAAGAAATTAACACATTTTTCATTGCATCTTTGATGAAAGTCACTAGTTTTTTGTCTCATTCTTCGATTTCTCTGTAAATAATTTCTTCTCTTCTTTTGACATGACGATTTCATTGAGACAAGAAGTGAATGCACGAAATGTCAAAGTACTAGTCTTTAACTGAAAATAGTTCTTTGAAAGATGACTCAATACTTTGCAGTTGAAGCAGATAATTGACATTCTTGATCATTCAGATTCAAGAGTGAAAAAAGTAGTGAATTAAACATAGCTAGTAGTTGAGACTGAAGCTGATGTTGATAAAGAAACAAAACATTTTTTCGAAACTGCTATTGATTTGACTGTTCGCTGCTCATCACGTAGCTGATAATTGACTCATTGTTTGTTATTTACATCTTGAAGAAAGATCTTGAGCTTATCAAGTGAGCTAAACTTTATGAAGCAAACTGACAACGCGTTCTGAAGATGATTGTTGATTTTATTCTGAATGTCGTTCATCAGAATAATATCATCGTAGTTCAGAAAGTTGAATATTTTAGTGAATTTTGAATAAAAAGAGCTGAAGAGCTTGTTGAGCTGCTTCAGAGCAACATATTTGCAACAACACTTTTGAATCAGATTCTGATCTTCATAAATTTCTTTCAAATGTTTCAGTAGCTCTGATAGTGATTGATAGAATGAGAGAGCATTAACATGATGCTTTGCATAGATTTGCTGATCAGCATCATCTTCTAGTCTGAAAATTACATAGACAATATAAATCTTTTCAATAAAGTAATGATTCACGTTGACATTGAGCTTGTCAGCTATTTTGATGTTTCATGTCTCTCAGATAGAATCATTTGTTTCAATGAAGATGAGTGAGTTTGAAAGCTTGATGAACTTGTGATGATCATTCTCATTATCAGATAGAGTAGAAGATTCTCGTTGAGAGTGAGCTTCAAAAGTTGAGCTTCGTTTAACTTTAAAGCGATGAATCAAAACTGAGATCGTAGAAGCTTCTTCATGATTGACTTGTTGCTCAGCTGACTGAGTATCTTGACGAAGCATAGATCAATCAGCTTGACGTTGTTTTGCTCTGAAGTTCAATCGCTCATCTTGTAACTGACTGATCTTTTTCTCTAGTTCATCATTTTTATCAAAAGTGACTTCTAGTTGTTTTGCTTTCTTTTTGTGATCATCTTGTACAAGAAGTCAGTGTTCATTGAGTTGTAAAGTTAAGTTTCGCTGACTTCAAAGCTCATTTAGCATATTGATGACTTTGTTAAATTGATTGCTGACTCAATGAAACAGTTGTTTTTTGATGTTTATGTTTCATGAAGTGACAGCTTTCTCAGCTTCGACTGAAGCATTGATGAGTAGAAGTGAAACTCTTCTATTAACAATGCTTCTAAGCAGACAAGTTGTTCAAGACTCAACTGACTCAACATTATGTATCATGATAAAAGAAGATAAAAGTTGTTGAGATAAGAATAAATGAAAGATTGATGTTTTGAATTGATGTTTTTTTGATGAGTGAAAATTCAATGAATTTCTTGTGAATTTCAGGTAATAATTGAGTGCTTTATTCAAAGAATTTCTTTCAATTTAAAATGATGATGCAAATTTGAAGAATTTCTTGCAAATTTTTCTTACTGAATACATTGTTTTGTATCATTTATTCATTGATAGCAAAGTAGTAAATGATGAGCATTTATCTAATGTTAAAGATCAGCATAGAATGAGTCATATGAATGTCATTTAACTAGTAAATAAATGCTAAGAAAGAAAGATAGCTACAGAAAAGAAGCTAACTACATATGTGTATTTCTCAGTCAACGCTAGATTCAATAGAGACTAGTCAAGATGATGAAGCAATAATAAATCTAACAAGACTAGAAAACTGAGTCTGACAAGACTAAAATCGTGACAATTTTGTTTCAGTCATGAATAATTATATGTTGCATTGTTTAAAATCATAAATGTATGAAGATTATTGATTTTGTTTCATTTCTTTAAGAATCAATGTATTAATAATGTAGTTTATTCAGAGATTTTATTATTATAAGTATGATTGAACTGTAATTTTCATTTTTGTATAATGTATTAAATCATTGTTACGTTGAATTCATCTTTTTACAACTCAACACTAATGACTTTACATTACATCATAAGTAATTATTAGTTTGTATAATCTTTGCATTGAGCTTTTTGACTAACTACAAAGCTTTATGAGCTAGTTATTGCTGCATACAGCAACGACATGTTCTGTCACAAATTTGTATTAAATTGAAATTCATCACACTATCTTGCATTTAAATGTTATCATCTGCACAGACTTTTACTTCTCTTCATTAATGCAATACTTCTCTTCAAGACTTGCAAACAAAGATTTCATGAATTAAAAAGTTAATGCAATGATCTTTACTTGATTTGCAAAAATATTAAACATATCAAAAAGTTGTTTGAACAGATTAAAGATTGTGTTGAATTCATTTATCAAGTCAATTTCTGAAGCTTTGCACTTCTTCATGAAAGTTGTACAAATTAGTAAAGTCTTTTCACTATTGATATGAATTCTTACTGTTGAGTTCAAATTCTGCATGTACTACTTTCTTGTCTTTACTCTTGATGAGTTTTAAAATACATTTATGTTCAACTTTGATTTGATCTGTACAGATCAGCACATTATTAAACTTATGTAATGATTGTCTCTTTAACAACACAAAATATAAACAGAGATCAATATAGTAACAAACTAATCACTTGACTGAAAGTCTGAAAATAGCTAAAACAATAAACTGTATTGACTATTACATGAGTTGAGCACAAAGCTTCTATTTAAAAGAACAATCATCATTATATAGATATAAAAGAATCGTGTTAAGTCATTTCTGCTTTGAATGATCATTCTGATTATTTCTGAGCAAGATGAGCGAGATGAGCATCATGCTCATCATGCTCACTGTGATCACTTCTGATTCAAGCAATCAAAATGATCACTTCAAGATTCTAATTACTCAATGATTATTTAATTATTGCTGTTACATAATCATATGCAAAAGAGTTTTAACAACTTATCTGTACAAAAGTTGTATATACTTAACATTAAACTGCATCGACTTACTTCTTCTTCTAAGATCAGACAGATTGCGCACATTTCTTCAAAAAGCTTTGCAAAGAATTTACAGCTTCAAAACATGTTTAAGTCATTTTTGCAGATTCTGCATGCATCTTGATCTCTGTGAAACAGTTTTGCATGATTCTGAAGAATGATTTTCTATACTATGTATTCATGTTTAAAGTTCTGTACAGATCAACAATATTCAGCGCATATTTATATAAATTTGTACATATCAAGAATTTCACTTCTTTGCTGACTCAATTATGACAAAGCTTGATATTATGTAATAAGAACTGTGCAGCTATGTGCATGATTTTATGAAAGCAGACAGATTCTCAACAGCACTTCTTTATTAATATTAATATTTCATATTTCTTTTTTATATCAAGTGATTCAGTTGTTGTATTGACATGTTCAACAAGTTTGTACAAGTTTGCATCAGTTTTCAACAGTATTTTTATTTCAAAATCATCATTGAGAATCATTGCAAAGTTGTACAGATTTGTATGTTAGAGTATTATTATGAAAGAATTTGTTCAGTTGTAAACAGTTTTAGAAAACTTGTATCAATTAGTAAAGCTGTGCACATCTTGATACAGATTAATTCTAGAAGTTGAAAAAACATGTAACTGTTTGCATGATACAGCACAGAACAGCACAGAATTAATACAGATAAATTACATGTTTAATCAAATGTGTAAAGACTTGAAAAGAATGAAAGAAGTGATAAAACTTCGTTAAGTTAGCAATTGATTTGAATAGATCAGTACATCTTTATACATCTCTACAAAGTTTTCTAAAATTCAAAAGTCAAGAAAATCTTTGAAAATTTCAAAGCTGTAGAAAGCAAAGCTTTGCAGTTACTGTTAACTGTCTTGAAGCTTTCACGTAAGAACTGTATAATTCAGTACAATATTAGAAAAGAAAGATAAACACTTGCACAAAGCTGCAAGCTCAGATGAACATCAGTACATAGTGATATATATAAGCGAAGATCTGTACAGAGATATCATTACATGTCTGTATAGACTGATCGTCGAGTCGAGTTTCGAGTTGACATTTTGAACCCGAATCGAGATCGGGTCGAGTTGCTCACATTTTCAACTCGACTCGAGTCGGATTGCTCATATTTTCAATTCGACGTGACTCGATCCGACTGAGAATTGGGTCAATTTGACTCGACCCGTCAAGGACTCGAGCTTGACGTCAAGAGAGCTAAATATAGAAATTTTTCCGGCTTTTGCATTATCTTTTTGCATTATCTTTTTGGTAGAAAGCCATGAAGGGGAAACATGAAGATCGTTTGATAGAGAACCATGACGAGAAACATAAAGAGAAACATGAAGATCGTTTGATAGAGAATCATGACGGGAAACATAAAGGGAAACATAAAGGGAAACATAAAGAAGAACATGAAGGAAAACATAAAGAGGAACATGAAGGTCGTTTGGTAGAGAAACATGGAGGGAAACATGGCGGGGAACATGGCGAGAAACATGAAGGGAAAACATGAAGGCCGTTTGACTTTGGTAGGGAGTCATGACGGGGAATCATGGTAGGAAGTCATGAAGGGGACCATGAAGGCTGTTCGACCAAGCTATTTACACATATCTAATATCTTGTCGAGTCGGGTCGGGTTTTCGGGTCGGGTTATCGGGTCAAGCTTCTCAACCCGACCCGAGTTCTCGGGTTCAACTTCTCAACCCGACCCGACACTTTTCCAAAAAAATTCCAATCCGACCCGACCCGACGCGGTCAGTCTAAGTCTGTACAGATAGATCTGTAAGAACTTATCGAAAGAGTTGTTGTAAAAGTTACGTTTGAAAGATGCGATAGAAACAAACTTATGTTCAGAATCAATCTCATGATTCATCGCAGCAATCTCAAATTCACTGCAAATGATCGTACTGAACAATACATCACAGTAAATACTTTTTCATACATGCTATTTAAGCGTAAAGGCAATTTCCATCGGAAATGACGACCCCCTCGTGGCCTAGTATGAGGATGATTCGGCCCGTTATACTGTACATACAGTCCCATTTGCCCTTTTGCCCATTTGCCCTATGCCAACAATCGACTTAAGAGCGATGGACCAATGCATTTCTATTAACGTTTATCGAAATAGTTTTGTGATGCAACGATTTTTGATATTGGTATAAATTGGAAACGGCAAGCGCACCATGTGATATTTCAAGATTGACAGGGATGACATTGGACACTACTAGCGTTTCCAAACCGAGGACTGAGGTCAGCATGGCAGAACATGCCAATGAGGAGATGCCGGTCCAACCCCAACGTGCCAAGCAACTCATAAAAAACCTCAGCGACATTGTCAGCAGAATAGAACCCGCCAAAAAGCTAGGATCCCACGAGGTCCGCCTCGTCGCCGTCTCCAAATTAAAACCCGCCAACGATATCCTCGCCCTCCACCAACCCCCTCTATCGCACTTGCACTTTGGTGAAAACTACCAGCAAGAATTACTTTCCAAGTCCCTGCTCCTCCCGCGGGAGATCCGATGGCATTTCATCGGCGCACTGCAAACGAACAAATGCCGCACGCTTGCCCAGCAGATCCCCAATCTCTGGTGCGTGGAGAGTGTGGATACGGCGAAGAAAGCGGATCTACTGCAGAACGGGAAATATGCGCTGTTTAAAGAGTCACCCGAGTACAAAGATACGCCCTTGAGGGTATTCGTGCAGGTCAACACGTCGGGCGAAGCGGAGAAATCGGGGGTTGAGCCAGGCGAAGCTGCTAGTCTATGCAAGCACATCAGGGAGATGTGCCCGGATTTGAAGCTGCAGGGGCTAATGACTATTGGAGCCATTGCCAGGAGTAAAGGCGTGAGCGAAGGCAAGGAGAATGAGGATTTTGTGGCGTTGAGAGAGGTGAGGGATAAAGTCGCATCTGAGCTTGGTATCGAGGATAATGAGCTGGAGTTGAGTATGGGAATGAGCGAGGATTTCGAGAGCGCAGTCCGGTGCGGAAGTAATGAGGTTAGGGTCGGGAGCACCATCTTTGGCGCGAGGCCGGCGAAGAAGGATGCTCAGATCAAGGAGCAGTCTGCAGAAGACAAGACTGACAACAAATGACAGAAACATCTGAGAATGACAGTGGTCGTCCTCTTCCACTCCCCGCGATCTATCCATTTTTGAAACCCCAAGGCGCGGGGGACATTTGCACGCCATCACCTCCCACATTCTTCCTCCTCTTCTCCTTTCCCTAACTAGCACATCTCTGTTTTTATCTCCTTTCTCATATCCTCAATCTTCTAAACCCCCCTTTTCCCCCGGCTCCCTGCTCTATCTCGTTCATTTATTTTCTCTTCCTCGTTGCCCTTTAGCTCTTGTCTAGTAGTGGTTATGCGATTTGCTTTCTGCTGTTGTTTCTTTTCTTTTCTTTTCTTTTCTTTTCTTTTCTTTTCTTTTCTTTTCTTTTCTTTTCTTCCCTTTTCTTCCCTTCCCTTCCCTCTCTTTAAGATCCTTCGATTCCGCTCATGGCCGTTGGTTTAGATTTGGTGGTCTGGGATGGTGGTGGGAACTAAGAAGCGTAGAGAGGAGCGGGTTGGTGGACGGGAGAGGGTGTTTTGTGGTTGTGGTTGTGGTTGGTTTGTGGGGGGGAGCTGGGTTTGTTAACAAGTACAGATGAAAGCTATCCTAAGCACCGGTGGGGGCAGGCTCAGTCGGTGGGTAAGTGGAGACCAGGACGAGGGTTGTGGGTATATTGTCGGGCATATGGGGTAATAGGGTAGAAGGGTTTGACTCAGGTACGGATGGTATGATGGGGGATCTGGGATACTCGGTAATGCAGAGATGACAGGGCTAGGCATTGGTATACAAGTTGGGTAAGTAGATACATCGTTTCTTTGATTGGGTATACTATATAGCGACTCGACTCCAACTACAAGCCCTGTGCGATAAAGAGAATCGCCGAAAAATACACGAAGAGCTGATCGAGCGTGGATTCTTATACTCCAAGTGGTACGTTGCGTGATTCTTTCACTTGGCGGTCTGGCCATCGATTGTTGTTTGATGAAATTCGATGGCCCCCTGGCGGAAGAGGTAGCGTCGATTGTGCGTTTGAGGTATTCGTATCATCAGTAGATTCCTGGGTGGAAAGGACATGAGTATCCATAGCTCGTGACAGGTCATGATTGGGAGTAGCGTATTCTCGGTGGTACAAGACAGGGTTTCATAGCAGCTTCCATACTCCGCGCCCCCATATTACTTCATAGGCTTTGATATTCGTATGGACTCCTCGCAAAAGACTCTCCCCACCTGGTTTCCCCCATGTGCACTTCTCTGAGTCTTCTTAGCATCTGTTTGGAGACCCCTCGCCTGTATCTCATCCGCTTGGTGCCGCAATTCCTGTGCACTGCCGTTGGAGCTGAGCGACCTAGGTGTGGTGTCCAGGCGACTAGCGATAAGGGTCTGTCTGCTGCCTCACAGACTTATGTAACTCGTTATTGCGTTCGCTCTTCTCATTCCTACTCGAATGCCCAAATCCGCGCATAAGGGAGCTACCGCGAACGACCGCTGCGGGTCTAGTCACGCAGGCAACCTTTACTGCGGATCTGCCAAAAACGTGGATTTCTCCATACTCGATGCAATCTTTTCTTGATCTGCTAGGATACAAAAACTGGCCAGAACCGGAGTTGTAGGAACCAGGTAATCGAGTCTTCTTGAAAACGTTCTCGCCTGTGCTGTTCTTCCTTGATCTGGAGAGATGAGAGCGCAGAGATTTGAACGGCCCGAGCAGGGATTGCACAATGTTTGTTTTCTTGAAGATAGATGGGAAGCAGGGCATGCAACTGCAGAGGATGCCTACGTCAACTTCGACGGTGCTGGATTGTGTCAGCAGAGTGATTTGCCGGAGTTAGAGATTAGCAAACTTACTTTACTATGTTGACAGACATCAGGTTCCACGTAGCGTCCTGGCGAGTCCCATAATCAACTCTATAGATCAAGCCAACGATGCTCATGACGCAAGCGCTGGTCTCGGTATTAGTAAAGAAGCATGAGAAGACTGACAAAGACAAGGCTTACAGAGACCCTGTGAGAAAAATTGCCATCACCCCGATTTTTTTCCCTGTGGCAAGCTGCAATTTGGATACTGCTAATACTGGTATGAATAAGATAAAAATGTCACTGCCCACGTTCTTAACACCCAGAATGTAGTTTGACATGATGGCGAATCTCTGACCCTGAAGGAAACAGAAGAGCACCATTGTCGTAGAATAGAATACGAAACAAAACGCCATAGTAATGAGAACATTGATTTTAATAAACCGGTTTGGCGAGAAGAGACGATAGAGTAGCAGCAGAAGCGAGAGCTTGACGAAGAAGATGCTCGGTTCCGTAAGGATAGCTGTAATACGGCTGAGCTTTAGTAGAGTGTGTTAGGATCTGATTTCGCAAGGCACGCTCGAGTACTTACTCGAACATATTTGGGCAGCTCAGCGGCCGGAATATCCCACAAGTGGTTCCCACCTCCAATCATAGATACTGGGCAGCGTTAGTTCATTGAATTCCGATATCGAAACACTGGCTTACTGTATAAAATTATGGTGCTATACACTAGCTGAAAGACCTGATCTCCAATCAGACATATAAACCGATAGCGATGGGCATCATGTGTTAGGAAATACCGTTCCTATAACGCAAGCGACTTGATATTCTTTAGCCATAGTTTCCATCTAGAAATCAAGGCCTACTCACGGTCGTCCCAGCCAATTGAGCGCGTGATCCATATTTTGGCATACAATCGTAGCGAGACAAAGAGAACCACCAGCGAGGTAAAGGTTGTGTAAACGACGATGTAAACATTTGTACGATTTCTGGGGTCGACAAAATTCGGAGTAACACCTGGTGGTGGTGGCATTGCCGGGATGTTTGACCAGAGCTCTGCCATGATGCAGAGAGAAAGCAAAGGCAGTAGTCAGAGGCGCAAGGGAGTCTTCGTTCGAGTCTCGAAAATCTCAGTCGTACAACATTTTATCAGTATAGACTGTAAATATCCATTGAGAGGGCCATTAGAGTAAAGGTCAATGGCGGAGGGCGTCGAAACCTTTTCACGCCGACTGCCCAGATTCCATCATAAGTGTGTCGCCAAAACGAGCCAAAATGGGTTGTGCCGCGGCGAGCTTGAAACTGGAGCAATCTGCTGTGCCAACTGCAAGCCTCGGAGGCTGCTGCTTTGTTTCAACTCAACATCTTGACTCGCCTTCCATGCCCCTATGCACGATCGATACTTTACTAGATATTATCCACGTGCAATCTCAAGTAAGATCTGTTGAAACGGATTGTCAACATCACAACTTCTCGCCGCCACGGTCTGTCTATTGGACTAGGGGCCCTTTGTCTTTTCGCCCCCAACGGTAGTCGGTACGTCCCATTAGGGGAGCACGGGAGGTCCTTGTGAATTAAAATGTCTCGTACTTTGTGTTCGAAACATGTCCGTGCCTTATTGACGATTTGCGACCGCATATGCTTGTTACCTGCTATTGACATGAGTTCCTGCCCGTTACTGCAGAAGCCCATTCCACACACTAGGTAGCTGTTGATGGAAGTGTTTGTTGGTATATGAGGGTCAGAAGGAGTATGTGCATGTGTATATATTGATTGAACTACTCTAGGAAGTAGGGACTACGAAGGTAACTCCCGCGCCCTATAGGAGTATTCCCGGCCCGATGCACGTTCCGGTCCCGTGCACACCCTAAACCCGATTAGCAACCCATACTTTTTTTATTATTATTCAACCACCATTCATAGAATCAAATTGCAATTAATATAGAG
>JAABUR0100001166.1_pt1 | contig 49185 bp, 37 predicted proteins | sample 5560091 | NCBI WGS metagenome assembly JAABUR01 (sample SAMN10711879, study PRJNA513375) | rock metagenome | isolation source: Antarctica rocks | place: Antarctica: Victoria Land, University Valley sud | reverse complement strand
AAAGGCAGCAGTACGCAGCCCGGTAGGTCGTTTTGTTGTTTGCATAAGGTTATTTTTTTGTTCATGCAAAACAAAGCCTCTTTAATCTTAAAGAGGCTTACTAACTACCGAAGGTTTAGTACAACATTGGGCTGGCTGGACGGAAGAACAATCGGAATTTTATCGCTCGTTGGCAGCAAGCTGTAGCCGGACAAAAAGTAACAGTGAAAAAGACATGCATTCTTACTAATTTCGGATGGGCAAAAACTATCATTAAGTTATATGGACAAGTGAGCATTGACCCTGAAATTATGAGTGGTGCCAGTATTTGCGGGAACAAGAGTGCCAATTCAAAACCTTTTTGACTACCTGGAAAGTGGAGAAGACCTTTCAGAGTTTTTAGACGATTTTCCATCAGTGACGAAAGACGCAGCATTGGCTGTTTTGGAAATGGCAAAAAAGTCATTGACAACAGAAAAGCTGCTTCATGAAAATTTTGCCTGATGAAAGTTTGCCGGGAAAACTAAGCAATGACTTTAGCGAAGAACATGAAGTGCTAACTGTCAGGGATATGGGCTGGTTAGGGAAGAAGAATGGTGAATTGCTTCGACTTATGACTAAAAAAAATTTCAAGTTGTTTATAACAGTTGACCGAAACTTACCTTATCAACAAAACCTTCAAAGGCTCACATTGACAATTTTTGTGCTTCGCGCTAAAGACAACACAAGGGAAACTTTGCGATTGCTTATTCCGAAAGTATTTGAACGTCTTGCTAAAGGTGACCTGCAAAACGTTATTGAAATTGCTTAAGTTCGACCGCCTGCCCATAACAGAAGTATTTGTGCTATGCCCGGCGGAAGGAACTCAGCTAAAAAGTAATTTTTCAATTTGGTTTTCTATCTTTAAACAAGCGATAATAATTTTATTGCCGCCACAGCGCAAATAGAATTATTACGCTTGTTATAAAGCGATTCCCAACAAATCATAAAGCTCCTGACGACATTTGGAAGTAACAATCAATTCCCTTGAAAAGGGAACTTTTTTGAACCATTTTCGTTCAAACATTTTTTCTAACAGCGCAGTTCCAAGCTGACCGGCTAAATGCGGCTTTCGCTCGCTCCAGTCAAGACATTGACGGGTTAATGGACGGCGATTATTTTTAAAGGCATCTTCAAGTATATTAAATATTGAAAACCATTTCCACCCTTTCTTAGTAACAATATACACAGACTCCGATTTTTTTATAAAACCTTTTAATTCAAATGCTTCAACTATTTTGACACCAACGTAACCAGCTAAATGGTCGTAACAGGTTCGGCAATATTTCATTCCGGCTTTTTCAACTGCTTTCTTTTCGATATTGGTTGAATGATTACTTGCAAGACTTGCCAATGATTCTACAACATAAGCAACTTCAGGACTTGAAAATGAATAATATCTATGCCTTCCCTGTATGTCAACTTTTAATAAATTTGAATCAAGCAACTTTGCTAAATGATTACTTGCAGAAGTAGCAGAAATGTCCGCAGCAGTTGATAATTCACTTGCAGTATATGCTCTGCCGTCTAATAAACTCCACATCATTTTTGCTCTTGCAGGTTCGCAAATTAAAGCAGCAATTGATATAAATTTTTCTTCCGCTTCCATTATTCATTTTAAGATGAAGTGTAAATGTAATTATTACGTTTTATTTGCACAAACAAATCATTAAATGAAAGATTTAGAAATTTTGTTAGAAAACAAACCCGGTACATTAGCCCTTATGGGTGAAACCCTGGGGAAAAACAAAATTAGCCTTGAAGGTGGCGGAGTATTCCAAAATGGCGAAGTTTCGATTGCACATTTTTTGGTAAAAGAACCTGAAAGAGCCAAAGAAGAATTAGCGAAAGTTGAAATTGAAGTTGTGAAAATCAACAATGTGCTGATACAAAAACTCCGGCAAGACGTTCCAGGGCAATTAGGAATGTTTTGCAGAAAAATGGCAGACGCTAACGTAAATATTCTGACACAATACAGCGATCATTCAAATCAACTGATTGCAGTTGTTGACGATTATGAAAAAGGCAAACAAGTATCCGAAGAATGGATAAAAGAATGGTGGAGCTGAATAATTTAAAAAAATAAATAATGAATAAACAACACAATTATAAACTGACAGTAAAATGGACCGGCAACAACGGAACAGGGACTTCAAATTACAAAGAATTTGAAAGAAGCCACTCAATTCTTGTTGACAATAAAGTTGAAATTCCTGGTTCTTCTGACCCGGCATTTCGTGGTGACAAAACAAAACATAGTCCGGAAGACCTTTTTGTAGCTTCTGTTTCATCTTGTCATATGTTGTGGTACTTACATTTATGTGCAGTGGCAGGAATTATCGTAACTGAATACATTGACCACGCAACAGGTATAATGATTGAGACTGCAAATGGTGGCGGAAAATTTACAGAAGTAACCCTAAACCCGACCGTCACCATAACAGATCTTTCAATGACAGAAAAAGCGAATGAAATTCATAAAAAAGCCAATGAATTATGCTTTGTTGCGAACTCAGTAAATTTTCCTGTGCATCATAAACCAACCTGCAAAACAAAAAACAAGTAATTGACGGGAAGAAAAACGAACCGCTGATATTAAGTTCAGCTTCATTGAAGATAGATTGTTATGAACCCATCCAATGAAATGTAAGGCTGTTCTCAGGCAGCTATTTTTCTTTTTTCTGCATCCGGTTTTTTATTTTGATTGAATCATTTGAATAAAAGGATAAATAACTAAAAAAAGAATAAATAACATGAATGCACCACCTTGTTAAAAAAATGTATTTTCGGCGCGAATTGTTTATTTATGAGAATTGTTTCTTTTATTATTTCTGCAGCAGTAACGATTGGTTTAATTGTTATTTTGAATATTCCGCTCACAATCGGTGAAAATAAAACGCCGCGTCTCGGTGCATTTTTAAGCCCCCAGGATGGGTTTTGGCAAAATGCGGAGCCATCAGATTATGACTTTAATGAAAAGATCATTCTCCCTTATCTGAAAAGAAAAATTGAAGTATATTTTGACCAACGACTTGTGCCGCATGTTTATGCAGAAAAAGAAAGTGATGCCTATTTTGTACAAGGTTATCTGCATGCAAGATTTCGCCTTTGGCAAATGGAATTTCAGACACATGCGGCAGCAGGAAGATTAAGTGAAATCATGGGAGAATCAAGAGGCGGAACAAGTTTTTTAAAAATAGACAGATTTTTCAGACGTCTGGGAATGGTGTACGGTGCAGAACGATCGTTAAAAAAACTGCAGTCAGACTCTATAACAAGGCGCGAATCTAAAATGTATACAAATGGTGTCAATGCTTATATCGAATCTCTCAAGCCAAATCAAATCCCGCTCGAGTATAAGCTGCTTGATTATAAACCCGAAAAATGGACGGAGCTTAAAACCCAGTTGTTTCTTAAATATATGGCGTATGACCTGGCCGGCGGAGACAATGACTTTGAAATGACAAACGCTAAAAGTATTTTTTCACCTGCAGACATTGAAAAACTGTATCCGACGACACAGGACAGTTTAGATCCGATAGTTCCAAAAGGCACTCAATTTCTTCCCCCGGTTCTGCACCCGCAAATACCGGAGAACAAAGACTCTGCTTATTACAATGTAAAAGATTCAAGTGATTCTCTTCAAAAACCTTTTGTTTTAAAACCCAATAAAAATAACGGAAGCAACAACTGGGCAGTTGCAGGAAGCAAGACGCAAAGCGGCGTTCCAATTCTTTGCAATGATCCGCACCTCGGTTTAAATTTTCCTTCGCTTTGGTACGAAATGCAGATTTCGACCCCAACTTTTAATGCTTACGGCGTCAGTTTTCCCGGCGCGCCTTCTATCGTTATCGGTTTTAACGACAGTATCGCGTGGGGGCTTACGAATGCAGGAAGAGATGTAAAAGATTATTACGAAATCAGTTTTCGCGACAGTACAATGAAAGAATATATGTACAATGGAAAATGGGTAAAATCTGCTTTCAGAAATGAAATTATCAAGGTCAAAGACAAGCCCGATGTTACAGAAAGAATCGCCATGACTGTTTTTGGTCCTGTAATGTATGACCGCACTTATTCAAACCCTTTAAAAAACAATAAGTATTACGCAGTCAGGTGGAAAGCTCATGACCCCAGTAATGAGTTGCTTGCATTTAACAGGTTAAATCATGCTAAAAATTTTGTTGATTATATCAAAGCTATTTCTACTTTTCAGTGTCCCGGCCAGAATTTTATTTTCGCCAGTAAAAGCGGCAATATAGCCATCCGCGAGCAGGGACAATTCCCTGCAAAATGGAGAAGACAAGGCGATTATGTAATGGCGGGTACCGACAGCAGTTATTCGTGGAAAGGTTTTATTCCTGCAAAAGAAAATCCTACGGTTTTTAATCCTCAAAGAGGTTTTGTCAGCAGCGCAAATCAATTAGCTGCAGATGAAAAGTATCCATATTATCTCGGGGGCGAAGCTAATATTTATCGCGGTATAAGCATTAACCGCAAGCTCAGGCAAATGAACAATATTACCATAGAAGATATGGAAAAGATGCAGACAGATAATTACAACGTATTTGCTCAAATGGCCCGCCCGGTTCTGCTAAAATATCTTGACAAAAGCAAGCTGACTGCAGACGAGAAAATGTACGTAAACAAGTTTAAAAGCTGGAACTTGAAAAGTGATATAAACGAACAGGGGCCGGCCATATTTAAGTTATGGTGGGATGAATTTGAAAACGCGGTTTATAAAGATGAATTTTCTGCAACTGATTTACCGCTAAAGTGGCCGGATGAAAGCACTTTATTGGAAGGCTTGCTGAAAGACAGCGCTTACAAATTTGTCGACGATATTAATACGCCTGCCATAGAAAATATCAATGATATTGTTTTAAAAGCATACAGATCGGCATATAAGCAAATAAAAGCTGCAGATGATAAACATCAGTTAGCCTGGGGCAAATTTAAAGATACGGGCATAAGACATTTGCTGAAAATACCGGCATTAAGCAGGTTACATTTGCCCGTTGGCGGAGGAGAAAATATAATAAATGCAACAACCGGAAACCATGGCCCAAGCTGGCGCATGATAGTACAACTAACTGGCAACACTGAAGCTTATGGAGTTTACCCCGGCGGGCAAAGCGGAAATCCCGGCAGTAAATATTATGATACTTTTGTTGACACCTGGGTAAGCGGCCAATATTATCCATTGCTGTTTTTGAACCATGAAGCTGTCAAAAAAAACAGCAGCATAAAGTGGGAAATGACTTTTTCTAAAGACTAAATTTTTTTATGAAATTTTTTATTGCTCTTATTCTTACCGCATTATTAAGCTTTTCGTGGGCTTTATTTTTTCCGTGGTGGATCATTGCTGTTGCGGCATTTGTTGTAGCAGCGCTTATTCCCCAGCAAAAAAGATTTTTATCATTTATCTGTGGATTCTTAGCGCTCTTTTTTCTATGGGGCGGACAGGCAGTTTTAACAGACACAAAAAATGCACATGTACTTTCTTCAAAAGTTGCTCAAATATTGCCGTTGGGAGGCTCGTATGCAGCTGTGTTATTTGTCACAGCATTTGCAGGCGGTCTCGTTGCAGGGCTTGCAGCTTTAACAGGGAGTTTTTTGAGAACTGCCCCTGTTATCGAAAAAAAAGGATAATAATTGAAACAACAAATAGTGAACTTTTAGAAGAGGTAAATCAAGGTTAATAAAAAAATCCCCAATGAAAGGATCAGTGAGGATAGCCGTTGCCCGATTAGGATTCGAACCCAAACAGGAAGAACCAGAATCTTCAGTACTACCATTATACTATCGGGCAATTTGGGAGCGCAAAAATAATACAACCGGATAAATAACCAACAAGCTTTTTATATTTTATAGAAGCAATTATTATTGGTAATCAGTCTTTTTAAAATTATCTTTTAAAGCCTGGTAAAGTAAAATAAAGTGCGCCAATTCGCGTATGTTCTTCTGAATACAAAAAGGCAAAATATACAGATTATAGTAAATATCTGCAAAAAGTTTTCAATGACTTTAAGCAATTTTTCTTCTGGCACTATTTTTAAGTAATTAGTAAAAAACCCATGAAGATAGTATCAGCTTTGGGAGGAGGAATTGCCGGAGCGCTCGCACTTACTCTACTGCATGAAACGGTAAGACGGATAAATGCGGACGCACCAAGAATGGACTTACTGGGCATGCAGGCTCTTGCAAAGTCATTACAAAGGCTTAACACACAAATTCCTGATGATGATAAGCTTTTTAGAATCACTATGGCAGGAGACATTTTAAGTAACTCTCTTTATTATAGCATTGCAGGTGTTGGAGGTGAAAATAGAGCCATTTTGCGAGGCACTTTACTTGGGCTTGCTGCTGGCATCGGTGCGGTTTATCTGCCCAAACCGTTGGGATTAAATCCGGCGCCGTCAAGCCGCACCTTTCAAACTACATTTATGACTATTGTGTTATACCTGGCAGGCGGTTTGGTTGCAGGTGCTGCAGGTAAGTTGCTCGAAAACAAAAATAATGCAGGAAAGCTAAGGATTGATTCCGTTTATTTTTTCTGAAAAATATTATCAATCATTTTTGTATTAAAAACAAAAAGGCCCGTATTGATGGCCTTTTAATAGTTATTTATGAAAACAGTTTAAGCAACTTTCTTCAAAATATCAGAATGAGATGCATAATATTTGTCAGGACTGTAAAGGAATAAACAAGATCCGTTTTTGATTGTTTCGATAATTGGTTTGTAAAGATTTTCAGGCAAAGCAGGACATCCAAGGCTGCGGCCAACAAAACCCTGCATCTTAATAGCACCTTCACTCACATAAGGAGCGCTGTGCATTACAATTGCACGACTGTTGGCATTATCATTTATTCCTTTTTCTTCGCCGAATAACCGCATAGAAAAACCATGCTTGCCCATGTATGTATCGCCTGTTACGTAAAAACCAAGACTGCTTTTGTTGCTTTCAGGTTCGTTTGAAAATTCGTTTGCCATTTCCTTACCTGAATTTCTGCCGTGAGAAACGTAGGTATTAAATAATACTTTTTTATTTCTTAAATCAATAATGTAAAGACGTTTTTTGCTGGAAGCCTGGCTAAAATCTACTATAGATATTATTTGATCATTTTTAAGTTTTCCGACAGAAAGAAGATAATCATAGCCTTTAACTGCGTAATCAAATGCGTATCTTGATAAACCGGATTTACTAAGATCAAGCTCATCATAAACAGCAAGCTCATCATAAACAGCAAGCTCATCATAAACAGATAACTGGCGGTTTGTAACCAGATTGCTTTTTATTGCTGCATTTGCAGCAATAGCTGAAAGGTTGTCAGAAGCATTTGCAATACTGCTGACATCTGAAAAAGGTGAATTAACGGGCTTTAAAGGTTGTGATTTAGCGAAAATGAAAAGAAAATGAATAATAACGGCAGAAGATAAAAACAAAATTACTTTTTTACGCATAAACATATTCATTAAACACGGGTTTTTGTTACTTATTCTAATTATTCCGTATTTTGGTATTAGGTATTTTGGAAATTGTTGGAAGAAAATACGCGGTTGCAAGGCAACCTTTAATGAAGAAATTATATTTTGACTGTATTTTCTTATAATGCATGTAAGGTAGGCCTGACCGGATAACCAGCCAAAATTAGCGCTTAGAGTTAAGTTATTTTTAACTAATTTTCTAACGATAGAAGCATTAATAATGTTTGTGACAGAAGCAACCAAAAACTGAAAAATTATTATATCAAAAGGAGATATTATTGCTCTACAATTTCCTCGGATACTGCTTTCTTTTTTGCACGGCGCAGCCATATTTGTCCTTTGTGGCGGGTTGGCACCTCATCTCCTAATAGTTTCCCCCAGGGTTTAAGGGCATCTATCCGGTCAAAAATAATTTTTAGAATGGCAACGGCAGGTATGGATAGAAACATGCCTGCTACTCCCCATAAGGCTCCTCCAAGAAACACTACTATAATAGAAAATAAGGCATTTATTTTAACCTTTGAGGATACAATACGGGGAACGAGAAAATTATTGTCAATAAACTGAATAACCGAATAAGCGATAATTACCCCTAACTGGGTAGAAAAACCATCTTTGGTTATGGTAGCCATCATTACAGGCAGAGCAATAGCTACAATGCCCCCCAGGTATGGAATCATGTTGAGGATGGCGCCTATAACGCCTATAAGAATGGCGTAATCAATACCTAAGATCATCAACGCTATTGAATTTAAAATAGCTACAACAAGCGCTTCGAGCAGCAACCCTACCATATAGCTCTGAATGGCCGTTTTTGTATGGTTGAGGATGTCGCCTACCTGCTTTGTGTTTGCTTCCGAAAACACTTCATATAAAAAATTCAGAATTAATGTCTTGTAAAATAAAAAGAGGAAAATATATACAGGCAACAAAAGAATGACCACAAGAGTATCTAATACTGTGCCTACTGTTTGGCCAAGTATTACTTTGCTGTTATTCATCGCCTCACTAAGCAACTGGACCTGCTTATTAATTGTCAGACCAAATTTCACCTGCAGCCATTGTTGCAACATGTGCAAAATAGAAGTGAACTTGCTTTTAATTATGGGAAGATTATCTCCGAAGCCAATAATCTGCGAAGAAAGAAAATATAATATGCCGCAAACAATTATTATAGCTATAACCATAGCTATAATAATAGAAAAAACATTTGATATACCCGATTTTTGAAAACGATTAACAAGGGGATTTAGCAGAATTGAAAAAATAACGGCAAATGCAACAGGTACCAGTATATCCCTTAAGTTTATTAAAATATAGGTCAGTAATATAATTCCTAACAGGATAACAGTGCTTTTTATATAAAAGGGATATTGCTTTACCTGCATAAGTTTTAATTAGGATAGTTATACGTTTTGCTTAAGAAGTATAAATGTATTAAGCATGGTAAAACTAAAGTTTGTAATTCAATTAGTAAGGATGAAGGTTATAAATATTATTTATACAAATTAACCAAAAAGTAAAGATTACGGTGTTTTTTAAATTTTTTGCTGATCTTTCTGCACATACAATTTGAAAGACTTAGGTTTATAAAAGTTATGCAGAAACATTAAAATTCACTGAGACTCCTAACCCCGGCAATTCTGTTGGTCTCATTGCACCGTAGTCATAGCTGATGCCCGTTGCTATATCTTCTGCAAGCAGCAATGGACCATCTGCATCAGCATAATCTAATTGCGGAAGAAAATGAGCAATGGCAGAAGTGCCAAGGGTAGACTCATTCATAGAGCCCATCATAACTTTTAAACCAAGTTCCCGGGCATTTTGTATCATTCTTCTTGCCGGAGTAATGCCGCTGCATTTTGTGAGCTTGATATTTATACCATGAAAATGGCCTGAGCATTTTCCTACATCTTTTTCAGATACACAACTTTCATCTGCAAATAAGGGCAGAACGGACTTTTCGTACAATTTTTTCATTCCGTCCCAGTTATTTTTTTCGAGTGGCTGCTCTATTAATTCCACACCCGATTTTGCCAGGACAGGTATTTTTTCAAGCGCTTCCTCTGTAGTCCATCCGGCATTAACGTCTGCCCTGAAAACCGCATCTGTCTCTTTTCTTAAAGCTTCTGCAATAGCAATATCATCAGCGGTTCCTAATTTTATTTTATACACCGGCCATGGTTTTTCCTTCATTTTCTCCACCATTTTCTCTACTGAGTCAATGCCGATTGTATAATCAGTTAAAACCGTTTTATCAAAATTAGTGTCCCAAAGTTTGTACAGCGGTTTTCCTTTCATTTTTCCGTACAAATCCCATCCTGCCATGTCAAGCGCACAGACCAAGAAAGGATTGGCAGGAAATAAGTGATGCAGGTAATGCCAGTAACGCTCAGGATCAGTAAAGGCAAACTTTTCAACAAAATTTTTTTTCCTTTCCAGGTCTTCAATCATTTGCTTTACTGTAATGTTGTAATAAGTTATGGCAGGAGCTTCTCCGTAACCTTTAAAAGGTCCGAGCTCCAATTCAACAACTAAAGATGGCTGATGTGTTTTTGTACCTTTTGAGATAGTAAAAGGATGTGTAAAAGGAAGATTGAAATGCCTGTAATTTACTTTCAATAGGATTTGTTTTGTTTAATGAAAATAAGCAGTTGAAATGATAAGCAATGGTATAAAAAAAGCAAATGAACAAATAATGATAAAGATGAAGATTTACCAGGAATCGAAAGCAGGAGTAAAATCTATTGTTTATAATTATTTTTAATAAGCACCTAATATCTCGTCAAGCTCCATTTCTGTTTTTACCTGTACATCCCGCGCTTTGCTGCCTTGGTTTGGCCCCACAATTCCGGCGGCTTCAAGCTGATCCATCAGACGACCTGCGCGGTTGTAACCCAGCTTCATTCGCCGCTGAATTAGTGATGTGCTTCCAATCTGGCTGGTGACAATAAGCCGGGCTGCATCTTCAAACAAAGGATCGCGGCTGCTGCTGTCAAAGTCTTTGCTTTCCAATTCTTTTTCATCAACGTACTCAGGTAATAAAAATGCCTGCGGGTAACCCCGCTGGTCACCAATAAAATCTGTAATGCTGTCAACCTCCGGGGTGTCTACAAAAGCACATTGCAAACGTGTTATTTCACCATTAAAGCTGATGAGCATATCTCCCTTGCCGATCAACTGCTCGGCGCCGCCGGCATCTAAAATAGTACGGCTGTCAATCTTGCTTGAAACTTTAAAGGCAATCCTTGCAGGAAAGTTCGCTTTAATCGTACCTGTAATGATATTTACCGAAGGGCGTTGCGTAGCAATAATAAGGTGAATGCCAACTGCTCGTGCCAACTGTGCCAGCCGCGCTATCGGCATCTCGATTTCTTTACCGGCGGTCATAATCAAATCTGCAAATTCATCTATTACCAATACAATAAACGGCAGATACTGGTGGCCTTTTTCAGGGTTTAGCCTGCGGGCAATAAATTTATCATTGTACTCTTTTATGTTACGGCAGCCCGCTTCTTTCAGCAGGTCGTACCGGTTATCCATTTCAATGCAAAGCGCATTTAAAGTATGCACTACTTTTTTGGTATCAGTAATGATGCTGTCTTCTTCGCCGGGAAGGCGGGCAAGAAAGTGTTTTTCTATAGATTTATAAATGCTTAATTCCACTTTTTTCGGATCAACCAAAACCAGCTTTAATTGTGACGGATGTTTCTTATACAAGAGGGAAACAAGAATAGCGTTTAAACCAACCGACTTACCCTGGCCGGTAGCACCGGCCATAAGAAGGTGCGGCATAGTAGCAAGGTCAACAATAAAGTTTTCATTATCAATTTTTTTGCCGATGGCAATAGGTAAAGAGTAGTTATTGTTTTGAAATTTTTCTGATGCAAGCAAAGTTTTCATGCTTACCACTCTTTTTGTAGCATTAGGAACCTCAATACCAACCGTGCCTTTGCCGGGAATGGGCGCTATGATACGAATGCCAAGCGCTGCAAGGCTCAAAGCGATATCGTCTTCGAGGTTTTTTATACGGCTGATGCGTACGCCGGGAGCAGGCACAATTTCGTACAAAGTAACTGTTGGGCCAACGGTGGCCGCAATGCGCTGAATGGAAATATCATAGTTTTTCAGTGTAGCTATAATCTGGTTTTTATTGCTCTCCAACTCTGCGGGATCATGCACAATTTTCTCGCTCCCATGCGTTTCCAACAGGTCTAAGGAAGGATACTTATAATCTCTCAGATCAAGTGTAGGTTCGTAAGGATCAAGCCTGACTTTTGAAATTTTTTGTTCGATGACAACATCTTCTTCTTTCGGTTCTGTTATATCTTTTATTTCAAGATCAAAATCATCTGTCTCATCTTCCGGCTGTATGTGGGCTGGTTTTTTATATAGCGTTTTTGCGGGAACCGGCGCGAATGGAGATTCAAAGCTTTTTTCTTGTTTTACTTCTTTTATTTCTAAAGTAAACGGATCATTTTCTTCAGTATTTTCTTCTTCAAAATCTTCTTCGGCAGGCTCTTTTCTAACTGGCGACTCTTCCTTTTCCGATATTGTTAAATTATGTAAGCTATTATCAGACATATTGTCTTCGGGCGTAAAAACTATTATAGCCTTACCTTCTTTCCTGAGTTTATTATTTGATGCAGTTGTATCCTTATTAATATATAACCTTGCATCTGTATCATTTCCGACACTTATATCATTTTTTTCATTTTCATTTCCCATTTCCGGAGGTAAAGAAGAAGCTTTTCTTTGAGGCAATGAAAATGCCGGGTTAAACTTCCAGATAAAATAACTAAACACGATAACCAGCAGCAAGGCTGCAGTACCTGCCGCGCCAATCCATTTTATCAGCCAGTCATTTATTAACTCGCCAAATGCGCCGCCATAGCTAAACTGACTGCTTCTTACAATAAAAGCCATGGCAACACTTACTACCAAAAGACCTGTAAGAACATATTTTACGTTTCGCTGCAGCGAAAAAACTTTCCGGCCAAATAACAGGTTAATGCCGAGGACAAAAAAGAAACTGCAAAAAAGAAATGAAGCAATACCAAAACCTTTATAAATGAAAGTATGTGCTATATAAGCGCCCGATACCCCCAGCAGGTTGCTTACCTGCACTTCCTCTGCACTGAATATTTTTATGCCGAATTGATGCACCTTGTCCTGGTCGTTTTGCCAGGTAAACAAATAGGAGGTAAAAGCAACAAATAAAAATAAAGATATAAGAAGACTTATTGTACCTGCAATTTTAGACGTGCGTTCATCCTTCACGATTTCTTTTACGGTAACCTCCTCCTGCTTGTCGGGTAACAATTTGCCAGGGGCCGGGGATGAAGGGGTTTTCTTCTTTAATTGATTAGCCATAGCTTAACTCTGCACAACAAATATAAAAGAAATTAAGGGTTATAATATGTCTGTAAAAAACAGCAGCATAAGTTGTAACAAAAGTTTTAAAGTGTGCCGGATGAACGAAAGACTGACTTAATGATTTAAGCTAATAAATATACAATCGATAATATTATTTGCATAAATAATAGTTGTTAAATGGGTGAGCTATTTTATTTTCTCCGGAATGCAAAAATGCAGATATATCTTCTGTCTCTATTAAAGACTTTTCCCAAATGGATTATTTTTTCCATTTAATGGAAAAATATAAGATTTTAAAAATAAAATACCACTGATTATCAAGATGTTATGTTTTGGCATCATTATCGAAAAGATGTGGGAGTAACAAACAAACTATGAATACTACTTCTAACTTCTCTGAAAACTCTCGTGTTGAAACCGGTATTTTGATTAAAGGCAACTTTAAAAAAGAAAAATTATCCAGCTTTGATATAAATAATATTACCGCTGGTAAAACCACCTTTGAAAAAGAAAATGCTGTCGTAAGAAATATTTTTCAAGCTCCTGCTTCTGATAAAAGCATAACAGGAAATCATACATATACAATCCTTGAAGGTGATGAGAGAAGATTAGGCAAGGACGGCGTGCTCAAAGTTTATAATATTAATAAACAAATTGATATACCTGTCCGTAAATTATTGGGAAACTGGAAAAAAACTCATATTGGCATTACCCTTATCATTGAAAACGGTCAATGGTGTGTTGAAGGTCAGCCATTTGAATTTCGTATTCCTAAAGAGGAAAGTACTGTATTAGTAGCTTTAAGATCATTGTTGAGATTTGCATTAGCATAGGACGCTGCCGGAGTTAATTAAAAGTTTTTTCTAATCAATTTATTTACAAAAAAATTTCAATTCGCTCTAACAAAAAGACCTGTACCTTTCAAAAAGGTGCAGGTCTTTTTACTCTTATCCCACTATTTCCCCAAAACCAATAAATCACCGTTCAGACAATATTCTAATTAGCCGCGCCTATCTTTTTCAATAGCTTCATGTTTTCTCTTTTATGCATAAACTGGTAAACCAACGAATAAATAACAGGCAGAATCAGCAATGTAAGAATAGTTGAGGTAACCAGGCCCCCGATTACCACCACGGCAAGCGGTTTTTGTGTTTCGCTACCTATGCCTTTGCTTATAGCAGCAGGCATAAGACCAATGGCTGCCATTAAGGCGGTCATAACTACCGGCCGCACCCGGGAAACAACTCCGTTCAAAATTGCCTCATGAAGAGGCTGGTGTTCTTCAAGATTTTTTCTGAAAACACTGATTAAGATTACCCCGTTTTGAATGCATACTCCAAATAATGCGATAAAACCTATACCAGCGCTGATACTGAAATTTATACCTGTTAAGTGTAAAGCGAGAATACCGCCAATCAGGGCAAAAGGAACATTGAGAATGGTAAGAACAGCATCTTTTACATTGCCATACGTCACAAACAAAATTAGAAATATAGCGAGCAGGCAAAGCGGCACTACATGGGCTAAAGTATTGGTAGCCCTGATCTGGTTTTCAAATTCGCCGTTCCATGTGGTTGTATAACCTTTTGGTAATTTCACAGCCTCCTCTACTTTTTCCTGTGCTTCTGCAATGGTGCCTCCCAAATCTCTTTCCCTGACGGAAAACTTAACAGCAATGTGACGCATGTTGTTGTCTCTATAAATAAATGCAGGGCCGGTTAATGTCCTAATAGTCGCAATCTCACTGATAGGAATTTTACTACCATCCTGCGTCGGAACCATTAAGCCTTCAATTTTATCTTTTGAATCTCTGTATTCTTTTTTATACCGCACCCTTACGTCAAATCTTCGTTCGCCCTCGTACAATTGTGTTGCCTCTTTGCCGCCGACCGCCATTTCAATCACAGACTGAGCATCGGCTGTATTAATGCCGTACAGCGCCATCTTTTGCTGGTCAAGCTCTATCCTGAATTCCGGCTGGCCAAGATTGCGCAGCACACCCAAATCCTCTATCCCTCTTACACCTGTTAATGCTTTTTTTACTTTATCTGCGAGACTATCGAGGGTGTTAAAATCAGGTCCGAATATTTTCACTGCCATCGCAGCGTTTACTCCCGCAACAGCTTCCTCCACATTATCCCGGATGGGTTGCGAGTAGTTATAAGTAACGCCGGCAATTTTTATAAGCTGTGTATTCATACTGTCAATCAATGCTGCTTCACTAACACCTTTTCTCCATTGGTCTCTTGGCTTTAAATCAACCTGTATCTGCACATTAAAAAAACCTTTAGGATCAGTGCCATCATTGGTTCTTCCCATTTGGGAAAGGGTTTGCTTTACCTCCGGAAATTCGCGGATAATTGAAATCATTTTATCTGAAATCTCTACTGCCTGGGGCAAGCTTGCACTCATAGGCAGCTCACTCTCAACCCATAATGCTCCTTCGTCCAGTTCGGGTAAAAACTCCGTACCTAAAAATTTTGCAGAAAAGAACGTTAATGCCATTATTGTCACAGCAACCAGCAAACTTGTTTTTGGATATTTATATGTTATCCGGAACATTTTAGCAATACCATTCTCAAAGAAAAGAACTATGGGATTGTGTTTTTCTCTAACATTTTTTCTTAATAGTATGCTTGATAAAGCCGGCACTAAAGTAAGTGTGAAAAGAAGCGCGCCCAGCAATGCAAAACCTAACGTATAGGCCAGCGGCGAAAACATTTTTCCTTCCACTTTTTGAAAAGCAAAAATGGGAATGAGGCAGGTTAAAATGATAATCTTTGAAAAGAAAATAGCTTTACCCATCTCGCTTCCAACCTGTTTAAACAGCCCCAGCTTCGCTAGCTTGTTAAACCGCTCCATCCCAACTTCTCTTGCTCTTTGATCTAATGCAACAAACAGCCCTTCGACCATTACCACCGCGCCATCTATAATAATGCCGAAGTCAACAGCGCCCATACTAAGCAGGTTAGCCGTCATTCCCTTAAGGCGCATACACATAAAGGCAAACAACAGAGACAAAGGAATGATGATGCTGACAGTGAGAGTAGTGCGCCAGTCGGCCATAAACAAAAAGACAATGACGGTAACCAAAACAATCCCTTCTATAAGATTGTGTATAACGGTTTCCTGCGCAAAGTCCATCAGGTTGGTGCGGTCGTAAAAAGTATCAATTTTCACATCTCTTGGAAGAATGTTTTCATTAAGATCTTTAACTTTATCTCTTATCCGCTGAAGCACATCGCTTGGGTTTTCGCCTTTGCGCATTACTATAATTCCCTCTATCACATCTTCCTGCTTGTCTCTTGATACTTTGCCAAGCCGTGGCTTTCCGGTCTCAATAACATCGCCTACATTTCTTACAAGTATAGGCACTCCGTTTACTTTTGTAACAATGATGTCTTTAATGTCATCTACGTTATTCAGCAGGCCAATACCTCTTACAACGTAGGCCTGCCCGTTTTTTTCTATTACGTCTCCGCCTACGTTTACATTACTTTTTGCTACTGCATTGTACACATCAAGTGAGGTTAATCCATACTTTACCAGGTACTCTGGATTGGTGCTGATTTCGTAACTTTTTTCTTCGCCGCCAAAACTGTTCACATCTGCTACGCCGGGCACTGATTTAAACTGGCGGTCAAGCACCCATTGCTGAATAGTGCTTAACTCCCTGATATCTTTCGTTTTACTTTTTAAAGTATACCGGTAAATTTCTCCCGTAGGGCCATAAGGCGGCTGCACTTCAGGTTTAATTCCTTCGGGCAGATCAGCGTTTCCTAACCGGCTTAAAACCTGCTGGCGTGCAAATGCATCATCAACGTCATCATCAAAAATGATCCGGATATAGCACAGGCCGAATGCCGAGGTGCTCCGAAGATTAGCCTTTTTCTGCACACTGTTAAGCGCTATCTCAAGAGGTATTGAGATAAACTTTTCAACTTCCTCGGCGCTACGGCCCGGCCACTGAGCTATGATGATAATTTGAGTATTCGTGACATCAGGAAAGGTTTCGATAGGCGTATTTCTATAGCTTACAAAACCTATAACTGCAAGCACGGCAGTTAAAAAGAATACCAGGTTGCGGTGCCTGAGTGAAAAATGAATGATGCTTTTAATGAACTTATTCATATTAATGTTGTACTAACTTCTGTCTGTATCTGAAGTTTAATTGGTTGAATAAAAGAATGTCTTTAACCTTTTCAAATTTTGACCTTTCCTATAATGCATCGTCATTGCGAGGAGGGACGACGAAGCAATCTGCTTTGATAACAGGGAAGCTTTTAATAGCAGAGCGGATTGCTTCGTTCCTGCCAATGACGGCAGACCTTGCCCTCTGTTATTCATTATCAGTAAACTGGTCGTATAGCAGCAGCGCATTTTTGCCGATAAGTTTTTGGCCGGCTGTAACGCCGCTGCTGATAAAGGTTTTATCTCCGGCTTCCTTTAACACATCTACTTCCTGCACTTTCAAATCACAATCACTGTTATAGATGATAACATAGGTTTTTCCGCTTTCCTCCACAACTGCTGAGGTAGGTATAGAAGTCGCTTTATCGCTCTCTTCATTTGTAACGATTACTCTTGTAAACATTTCAGGTTTCAGCAGCATTCCTGCGTTTTCAAGCTTCACCCGCACTTTTAAAGCTTTATTTTCAGGATCAAGAACTTCGCTGACTTTATCTATCCGACCGTTAAAAACTTTATCAGGATAAGCCAGTGTAGTAACTTTTACAGGATAGCCTTCTTTGACTTTCGGTATATCCGCTTCAAACACATTTGCCATTACCCACACATCTTTCAAATCACTTATAGTAAAGAGATTATCGCCCATATCCTGGCGAATAAAACTGCCGGCATTAATCTTTTTCTCAACAATATAACCACTGATGGGTGAAGTGAGCACGTAAGTACCGCCGGCGCTCGTTCTGCTGCCGCCGTTAATACTTAGGGTTGTTTGTATTTTAGCTCTTGCCGCTAAAGCTTTTTGATAGTTTTGCTTGGCTTCTGTAAATTCTCTTTCGCTGGCAATTCCGTTTTTGTAAAGACTTTCAGCATTCTCCATTTGTCTTTTGGCAATGGATATATCAGCGCCCGTTGTGCTCAGATCACTATAGCTTCCTGCCACGTCGGCGCTTCTGATAACAGCAAGCACCTGGCCTTTCTGAACTTTATCTCCAAATGAAACTTTTGACTCAATAACCTGCCCGCTGCTGCGCGGGAATATTTTTATCACTTTGTTTTCATCGAAACTTACTTCACCGCTTAAGGTAATTTCATTGGTAATATTGCTTACAGTTACACTATCTATTGTTATCATTTTAGCCATTGTATCACTGATACAAAACTTAGCAGGGGCTTCTGCCGCTGCTTCTTTTCTCTTGCAGGAAGTAAAAAAATTACCTGCTGAAATAAGCGCTATAAGAAGATATTGAAGTTTCATTATTTTATTATTTATAATCAATTTTTATTTTATTATGTCCAAACCTGCCTGAAAGTTTACTTCTTCTTTTGCCACCTGCAAGTTAAATTGCTGCTGGCGCAGTCTTACGTTTGCTTCTTTGTAAGCATCAAAAAAGTCTATAAACTCCAGCAAGCTTAGCTGGCGCTGCCTGTAGCTCTGCAGCATGTTTCCAAACATCTTTTGATAATTACCGTAAAACTCACTTTGCATGCTGTTATCCTGCTGTTGGGTAAACATAAGCCTGGTGTAAGCGTTTACGACATTATTGGTAAGCTCAGTTTCCAATTGCTTCAGAGAAGTTTGTTGTTGTTTTATTGAGAATTCTGCCGCTTTTATATTTCCCTGGTTTTTATTAAAAACCGGCAGAGGAAGAGACAATGTGAGCCCGTAATAATTAGTGGTGTAATTACTCGATTTATCGTACTCCGGTGCTATTGTAAGATCAGGGGTTTTTAAAGCCTTTTGGTAAACTAAATTCTGCTGCTGGTATACAATCTGCTTTTGCTGCACGAGGTAAGAGGCATTGTTTTCTTTTGCTGCCGCAATGAGATCGTCTAATTTTGGCGTTTTAAAAAAAGTAAAAGAAAGTGAGTCGGCAGGTTTAATAAACGTGTTTCCTGATACCTGAAGCAGCGTTTTCAATTCTGCCTCCGTATTGCTTAGGTTCCTGTTATTCTCTGTAATATCCTGCTGCAGAGAAATTACTAAAGCCTGCACTCGCAAGTATTCTCTTTGAGCAATATTTCCTGCCTTTAGCTCTGCTTCCATTCCCTTCAATAAAAAGTTCATCTCCTGCAGCTCCTGGTTATATATCTGCTGAACTGAAACGAGTTGAACAAGTGTATAATAATCTGAGCGCAACTGGTATTTAAGATTGCGCATCACATCCTGCAGCTGCAATTCACTCAACTGTGCCGTAGTTATTGCAAGATTTACTTGTTTTGATCTTTTTCCCGCAGTTCTTATTAATTGCTGAATTTGGATAAAAACCTGCCCATTCGGTTGTCCGTTAACTGTTTTACTATGGTCAAAAAACTTTCTGCCCGTATATATATTCTGATCTGTAATTAGCACAGGATTATCCCACAGCTTAGCCTGGTTGATTAAAGCCTTGTTTGCATCAACATTAAAATGACCGGCAAGCAAAGTGAGGTTTTGCTGCAAAAATTGTTGTTCTGCCTGCTGCAGGGTAAGTGACAAGGTATCCGGGATATTTGCCTGTGCAGATGCATTTTGCATTATCAGCATTGCAAAGCCTATTGCTGCAAGCCTGTACAAAAAAGCAGGCTTACAGATAGTAAGCATAAACATGTTTTTATTTTAAGTTCGAAAAAATACAAGTGAACATAAATAAAGGAAAGCCCGATTATCTATGCGTAAGGAAGAATGATTTATTCTTAAGAAAAAAGCCTATACTTTGGGAGGAGGCGGATTAATTTCCGTACAAAACTGATAATGATATTTTTGTGTAAGAGGGAAATGTGTTTTAAAGCTAAAAGCGGGATTTTGTATTACTATAGAAGGCTTTTGAAGCTCAATCATCTTTACCGTGAAATGCTTGTGAGACTGCAGGTCTTTATTGGCCTTATTATTATTTTCAGGTAAAGCATTTACTTTGTTAAGCACAACTTCAGATACATATTCAACAACAGAATTGATAACATTATGATCTGATATAGAAGAAGAGGAAGCTAATGATTCAAAATCCTGAACAAAAAGACCGATATTCAAAATCTGCAGAGCTACTAAAAAAGTAGCCAGACGGGCGATATGTAAAGGGAAATTTTTCAATGTTAAAATATTCTTACATTCCAACAAAACACTTGTAATTTGGCCCTTCGCAGGCAGAATTAGGTATAGTAAAAGCCACAAGAGTTAATCTTTCAGAAGTATGAAGAGAGTAAAAAATCACAGTAGTATTATACAAATTAATTCGGTTTTTTATAAATTTTAATAAATATTATTACCGCCCATATCACAGTAACGTCTAATTCTGACTATATTATTGAAATAGCATAAAATTTCGGCAAAAATACTGTTAAAGACCCTCTTTTTAAGCAATTCAGGCACTTTTAACAATTGCCATGATTACAAAACTTTCTTTGTAAAAATTAATTGCAATATAAAAACGAATTTGTAAACATCTGAATATTATAACAGTAAAACAAAAGCCGCCCGGAGAAAGGCGGCTTTTGCAGGTTTATTTCTGTAACTGCTTATTCTATTTTTAAAATTTAATACATTTGCTGGCCTACTTTTCTATATCCCACATAGAAAAATAAAGGAAAAACAAGCAGCGTTAATATAGTAGCTGTTACCAGGCCACCTATTACCACGATGGCCAGAGGTTTAGATGTTTCTGAGCCTATTCCGTGAGATAATGCTGCAGGCATTAAACCAATTGCAGCCATAAGCGCTGTCATCACTACTGGCCGTACTCTTTCCCTCACCCCATTGCGAATGGCAGTTTCTAAAGAATTATGCTGAAATTCATGCCTTTTAATTTTTTGCAGGTTATTCTTAAAAACCGATATTAATATTACTCCGTTCTGAATGCAAATACCAAACAAGGCAATAAAGCCTATACCTGCAGAAATACTGAAATTGGTACCGGATATCAGCAGCGCACCTATGCCGCCAATAATAGCAAATGGTACATTCAGCAATACCATTCCTGCATCTTTTACATTGCCAAACATGGTAAATAAGATAAGGAAGATGATCAGTAAACTGACAGGCACAACCTCCATCAACCGCTTCGACGCCCGCTGCTGGTTTTCGAAGTCACCTGCCCACTGCATCTCATAGCCTTTATTTAATTTAACTGCATTATTTACTTTTGCCTGTGCTTCCTCAACTGTGCTTCCCATATCTCTTCCGCGTACTGAAAATTTAACTGCACTATATCTTTGGTTATCATCCCTGAAAATAATACTGGGTCCGTCGAGCCTTTGTATTTCAGCAATGTTTTTAATAGGTACCTGCGAACCTCTTATTGTCGGCACCAGCAGGTTGCTGATTGCCTCTGCATTGTTCCGGTATTTTTCTTCATACCGCAGTCTTAGCTGAAATCTTTTTCCGCCTTCATAAATCTGTGATACACCTTTACCGCCGATTGCCATTTCTATGATGGCATTGGCATCAGCAGTTGTTACGCCGTATAGTGCCATTTTTGACTGGTCTAAATCAATACGTAATTCCGGCTGGCCTATATTTTTGATTACGCCCAGATCTTCCACTCCTTTTATGTTTTTCATAACATCATACACTTTATAGGCTGTATTCTCTGTGTAGGGCAGGCTGTCTCCATATATCTTTACGCTCAATGATCCTTTTACGCCTGAAACTGCTTCTTCAACATTATCCATAATCGGTTGTGAGAAATTGAGATCAATACCTGGAAAAACAGATAACTGGTGTTGCATGCTATCAATAAGTTCCTCTTTTGACCAGCCGCTTTTCCATTTTTCTTTAGGATAAATGTCTACATGAAATTCTATATTGTAGAAGCCGGTAGCGTCTGTTCCGTCATTTGGCCTGCCGGTTTGAGACATTACCTGTTTTACTTCGGGAAACCGATGTATTATTGTTCTCATCCTGTTTGCAATCTCTTTGGAATCATCGAGAGATACACTTAGCGGGCAGGTAGCACGAATATAAATTGCCCCTTCATCCAACTCAGGCAAAAACTCCGTTCCCAGAAATTTGAAGGAAAAAAAGCCAACTGCCACTACTGCTGCTGCTGTTAAAAGTGCAATTCTTTTATTATGGTACACTTTTGTAAACATCCTTAACACGCCGTTTGTGATAGCTTCTACAAAGCGGTTGTGCTTTTCTTTTACATTTTTTCTAAGTAAAATACTGCTCAGCAGCGGCACAAGTGTAAGCGTAAGGATCAATGCACCCAATAATGCAAAACCTAAAGTCCATGCAAGCGGTGAAAACATTTTTCCTTCAACTTTCTGAAAAGAGAAAATCGGAAGCAAAGCTGCTATAATAATCAGTTTTGAGAAAAATATAGCTTTTCCTAACTCTCCGCCGGTGTTTTTAATCAAACCCAGCTTTGAAAGTTTGTTGAACTTTTCCATTCCCACCTCGTGAGCTTTGCGGTCGAGCAATACAAATATTCCTTCGACCATTACCACTGCTCCGTCTATGATAATACCAAAGTCTATAGCGCCCATCGAAAGAAGATTTGCACTCATCCCTTTTAGCCTCAGACAAATAAAAGCAAACAGCAATGCCAGGGGAATAACGATAGCAACTATAACAGTTGTGCGCCAGTCAGCCATAAAAACAAATACGATGACGGTTACAAAAATGATCCCTTCCATCATGTTGTGCAATACGGTGTGCGTTGCAAAATGTATCAGGTCATCCCGGTTATAAAAGGTGTTGATTTGTACATCCGCAGGCAAAACTTTTTCATTGAGATAATCTATTTTTTGTTCTACTCTTTTAATTACTTCGCTTGGGTTCTCTCCTTTGCGCATTACTATTATTCCTTCCACCGCATCGTTCTGCCTGTCTCTGCCCACCTGTCCTAACCTTGGAAGGCTCGACACGCCAAAATCCGCCACATCTTTTACCAGGATTGGGGTGCCATTGATGTTGTCAACAATAATGTTACCGATTTCTTCCGCGTTATTTATCAAACCAATTCCTCTTACTACATAGGCCTGCGAGTTATCAACAATCACATCTCCGCCCACATTAATGTTACTTTTGGATGCGGCATTATATACATCCAGCGGGCTAATGCCATACGAAGCAAGCTTTACAGGATTCACTTTTATTTCATACGTTTTTACTTCGCCGCCAAAGCTTACTACATCACCAACTCCCGGTACCCCGAGAAACTGTCTTTCTATTACCCAGTCCTGTATGGTTTTGAGCTCCTGCGCGGTTTTTGTAGCACTTTTAAGTGTGTAACGAAAAATTTCTCCGGTAGGCCCGGTTGGCGGTTGAATATCAGGTTCAGCACCCTCCGGCAACGATACGCCCCGTATGAGGTTATTTACCTGCTGTCTCGCAAAAGGATCATCTACATCATCATCAAAAATTATTTTTACTACAGAAAGGCCAAAAACGGTTGTTGATCTTACAGAAGTTTTTTTCTGTGTGGGGTTCATGGCTACCTCTATAGGTATAGTCACGAGCTTTTCCACTTCTTCTGCGCTTCTTCCGGGCCACTGGGTGATGATGGTAATCTCAGTGTTTGTAACATCAGGGAATGCTTCAATAGGTATTTTTTCAAAAGCGATTACTCCTGCAACAATTAAAATTATAGTGGCTAAAAATATAAACAGCCTGTTTTTTAGTGAAAAGGCAATAATTTGTTTTATGGCTTTAAACATGATTTCTTTTTTTTCTATTTAGTATTTAATGCCTGGTACAGAAATACCTGCGAATTGGTTACAACCTGTTCACCCGGGTTAATTCCTGTAACAAATGCTTTTGGATCTACTCTTTTTATGATTTCTATTTGTTTCGTCTGAAGCTTGTTGCCATCTTTTACCACCACATAGTTATTACTGTTGTCAAGCACTATCGCCTGAGACGGAATAGTCAAAACTTTATTGGCAGAAGGTTTACCACTTACAGTAACCGTAGCAAACATTTCCGGCTTCAATTCACCATTAGGATTATTCATGCTGATGCGAACCTTCATGGTGCGCGTGCTTGGATCGAGCATGTTATAGATTTTATCTATTTTGCCCGAATAATCCTTTTGCGGATCTGCAAGAGTATTCACCTTTACCTGATCGCCCAAGGCGATATTATTCATATCTGCTTCATACACATTTGCTATCACCCACACATTAGATAAATCGGCTATTGCAAAAAGATCGTTATTGTTATCATTTCTTACTTCGGAATTATTGGTAATATTTTTTTCTATTATATAACCCGACAACGGAGCGGTAAGGATATAAGCAGAACTTTTTCCGCCGGTTATTGCAGACACCTGTCTTGCATGGTTTAACTCTGACTCGGCTTTATTGTATGCAACTTTTGCATTTATAAAATCCTGCTCCGTAGCCAGTTTTCCGTCGTACAGATCTTTAGTGGTTTCAAGGCTTTTTTTTGTTAAAGCGACATCGGACTGTGCCAGCGACAAGTCATTTGAAGTGCCCGCCACTTCTGTACTTTGAATAACGGCTAATTGTTGTCCTTTTTTTACATAATCGCCAAGTTCTGCATTTACCGACTTTATTTTGCCGCTTACCAGTGCATATACTTTAGCTTGCAAGGCATCATCAGGCTGAATTTTTCCATTTAGCTTTATTACCTCTGCTTCATCTTCTTCTACAGCAGGAGAAGTCTGCAGCGTTTTCATTATGCTGTCTGAAACGGCAGCATAATTGTCGGGAGTTACTGCTTCAGAGTCAGCGTTACTGCATGATGATAAGAGGTATGCAACAAACAATAGGCTGAGTAATACTTTTATTGATTTCATTTTTATTGAATTAATAGTTAAAAAGAGTTTTCCCTATGGCAAAATTCAGGTTCTCAATTGCCTGTATTCTATCGTTTTGCAATTGGTTTAACTGCAAAACGTTTTGTTTATATGATTCGTAGAAGTCAGTAAACTCTAACATGCTTATGTTTCTTTTTTGAAAATTGACCGTAATGCTTTTGAGCAATTGTTCGAAATCAGTGCGAAAGCCCGGGTCAATGGAAGAAAGTATTTTATCTGTGTTTAAGGCTTTTACATATGCTTTTTGCACGTCATTTTCTACTGCAAAACTTTGCTGGTTAATTAATATTTTGCTTTGGTCAATGCTTGTCTTTGCAGCCCTGATGTTTCCCTGGTTTCGGTTAAAAAACGGAAGATCAATGGCTAAGTTGAAAAAAGATGCACTTTCCACAAAGCTTCCCCGTTTGTCGAAAGAGGCTCCTGCTGTAAGATCAGGAACTGCCAATGCTTTTTGCAAATTATAGTTTTGCCGGTCGTACAATAAATTGTTTTGGGCGATTTTAATATCATAACGATTTGCCAATGCGGTATCAACCAAAGTTTGTAACGGATAGTTTTTTACAGACGGGATAGTTGCCGCATTCAGGTCAGAGGCAGGTATATACCAGGTTTTATTGTCCTGAAGCAATAATTGGATTTCTGCTTCATTATCATCAAACTGGTTTTGAAGCGATGTTTGTTCTGCCCTTAAACTGTACAGCAGCGCTTTGATGCGCACCGCATCTTTTAAGGTAACTACTCCCTTACTTACTAACTTTTCGTAGGTATTGTTAAGGCTGTCTAAGGCAACAATCTGCACCTGGTAAGCATTAATAGAATTTTGAAGAAAATAGGCCTGGAAAAAATCACTTCGAAGCGTAAAACGTAAAGTGCGAAGCAAATCAAAGAAGCGGTTTGCAGCGAGATCAGTATTGGTTTGCGCCAGTTGAATTTGTTTGTTACGTTTACCTGCCAGCAATATCAACTGTTGTGCACCAAATATATATTCCCCCGTTTTATTGCTTACATCAAAAACTTTTTTCTGTGCGGGATTATAAATATTTCCGGTAAACTGGAGGTTTGGATTAATACGAAGTTTTGCCTGGATAACGTGTGCCTGGGCAATACTTATATTATATTTTTCGGCCAGAAGAGACCAATTTTTATAAGTGAACCTGTTTTCAGCTTCCGGTAATGTAATATGTAAAGTGTCCTGTGCGTACACAGATACGTGCAGCAGCATACACAGCAAGCCGGGCAAAGCTGCCAGCTTTAAAAATTTATTTTTCATTTTTTTATAAAGAATAATAGAAAGTCAATCAGTGACTATATAGATGGAAATACAAATCAGTTTTTTTAACTGAAACATGTATTGTTAAAACAAATAAAATAAATAACAGGGAGCCACTTTATTACGCGCGGCAAAAGTCTCCCTCCTTACAATTTGGGAGGCGGGGGATAAATATCTTTACAAAAAAGATAGTTGTAACCTTTTACAAGTGAAGTAGGTTTATTGTGATACACAAGTTGTGTATCAGAAAGAGTTTGCGGTTTAGAAATACCTATTAACTTAAAGCTGGTATGCTTGTGCACCTGAAGGTCTTTTTGGGGATGTTTATTATTTTCAGGAACAGCATCTTTATGATTAAGAACAATTTCTGCAACATATTCATCAATACTGTTAATGATGTTTATTTCAGGGGTAACAGCAGAAGTGACTAAGGGCTGAAAATCCTGGGCAAATAAACCGAAATTCATTATTTGCAGCGCAACAATTAAAGTTATTATACGGGCGATATGTAAACGAAAATATTTCATTTAATAAAAACGTATGCAAAGATGCAACATCGTTCACTCTATAGTTTGTTAATTGACGGTATGTTAATTCAACTTTATGAAAAGATTTATAGAACAATATACTCATCCTTCATTCTTCAGGATAAATACCCCTTAATACAAAAAACAGAAAAAAGTACGAAAAGAAATTTTATTTGAATACGTGTCAGACATTTACCGGACATTATCTTTATCATTGCTTTCTACTAAAAACCACTTTTTTAGTGAAAATAAAAAGAGGCTGCCGGCTTTTGCGACAACCTCTGAATGAGAAAGCTCTAAAAATTTTCTATAATGCTCTTGCTCTTACCGGCGGCGCTGTTCTTTTTTCTGTTAAATCAGCTTTTCCTAATGGTTTGTCTTTTCCAAAATCCATAAGTATTGGCGCAGCGACAAAAATAGATGAATACGTACCGGTGATAACACCAATTAGCATGGCAAAAGCAAATCCGCGGGTTACTTCGCCACCAAAAATAAACAGTGACAGAATAGTAAGAAATACAGTCAGTGAAGTCATTAATGTACGGCTCAGCGTTTCGTTAATGGCTTTATTAATAATGGTTCCTTTATCAGTATTTTTCATCAGCCTGCTGTCTTCACGGATACGGTCAAATACAATTACGGTATCATTCATGGAGAAACCTATTACCGTAAGGATAGCGGCAATAAAATGCTGGTCTATTTCTAACGGAAAGGGAACGACACCTCGTAAAAAACTAAATACTGCAAGCGTTACAAATACGTCATGCAACAAAGCGACGATGGTGCCGAGTGAATATCGCCAGTCGCGGAAACGAATAAATATGTACAAACAGATAGCTAAGATGGAAACAATAGTAGCAGTTGTAGCGCCTTTTTTCAAATCATCAGAAATAGTTGGTAAAACAGTCTGGGAGCTTTGTTTATACCGCGTATCGAACTCTTTATAAGACACACCCTGCGGCAGAGAACTTTTTAAACTCCGGTATAATTTAAGTTCCACCAAAGAGTCAATATTATTGCCTGTTTCCTTTATTTTATATGATGTGGTGATATTCCATTGACTGTTCGATCCGATACTTTTTACAATAGGGTATTCGCCGTATTCCTTTTTTAACGAGTTCAGGATATCATCGTGCTTAACCGGCTTATCAAATTTCACTGTATAGCTGCGACCACCGCGGAATTCGACACCTTCATCAAAACCATGAAAAAATGAACCTATGCCAAGCAACAAAACAACTACAGAAATACCGTAAGCAATCTTACGATACTCAACAAATTTATATGCTGCATGTTTAAAAACTTTGCGGCTGATACCTGTAAAATATTCAAAGTGACGGTTTTTGTTTGTGTACCAGTCGGATACAAGCCTTGATATAAGAATACCGCAAAACAGCGATAAAAGAATACCAAGTATCTGTGTGGTAGCGAAACCTAATACAGGTCCTAATCCAAAATAGAAGAGGATCAAAGCTGTCATCATTACTGTTACGTGTGCATCTAATACAGGTGCATAAGAACGTTTATAACCGTCGCTCACCGCTAACTGATAGTTTTTTCCGCGGGAAAGCTCTTCTTTTATTCTTTCAAAAATAATTACATTGGTGTCTACAGCTAAACCAATGGTTAATACCAGGCCGGCAATACCGGCTGCAGTTAACGAAGCGCCGAGTGCCGCCAAAATACCGATAGTAAATAAAAGGTTTAAAATCAATGCAATATTGGCAACCCAACCTGCCGTATTGTAGTAAATAAGCATAAGGGCAAAAATGATAATAAAACCTACAATAAAGGCAGTTGTTCCACCACGAACGGCATCTTGTCCCAACGTAGGCCCGACTACCTGCTCCTGTACAATTTTTGCAGGCGCCGGCAATTTACCGCTCTGTAAAATATCTGCCATATCCTGAGCCTCTATAAGAGAATAACTTCCTGTTATCTCAGAACTGCCATTAGGAATAACGCCGTTTACAAAAGGAGCGCTGTATACAATGTTATCCAAAACAATGGCTATAGGTTTTCCAATATTGTCACCCGTCATTTTTGCCCAGATTCTTTCACCCACTTTATCCATATTCATCTTAATGGCTACCCGACCTCTTTCATCGAAGTCCTGCCGGGAGTCGCTTACGTGCTCGCCTTCTAATTTTGCCATGGCAGCTCCGCCTTCAACCGTTTTGACAGCATAGACAGATAAAATGCCTGATGCTTTTGGATTTTGAGTCTCCGGCTTTCCAAACATAAAAACAAGGTTAGAAGGAAATTTGCTCTTAACAATATCCATCTGCATGTAGTTGGTAAAAGTACCGGTATCCTTTGTCTGTATATAACCGATAGCCGCAGGAAACTGCATCTGGCCATCTTTGCCCTGCTGAGGCTGTATGATCTGCATAATAGAACTGATAGGGTTCTCATTTTTAGCAGTTGCAGTCTTAGCCGAAGGAAGAATCTTAGCAGTTTTGCCGCTGTCATAAGCGCTTAACGTGGCAGTCCTGGCAGTATCAACCGCAGCAGCTTTAGGTGCAGAGGCAGTTGTTGAGTTATTTGTTGCAGAGTCAGTTTTATTTGCTGCGGAGTCTTTTACCGGCGTGCCATTTAAATAAGCAGCTAAAGCTTTTTCGGCAGCTTGGTAAGGAGTATATATTTCTCCCAGGTTGTAAACCTCGAAAAACTGCAGGTTAGCAGTTGATTGAAGATATTTTCTAACTCTTTCCGGATCGCTTACCCCTGGCAGCTCAACCGTTATAATTCCCTTATTTTCATCGAGATTGATATTGGATTGAGTGACACCGAACTTATCAATACGGGTACGAAGGATGTTAAAAGTATTTTTAACTGCACCTTTGGCTTCATTGCGAATATAATCAAGTACCTGGGTATTGCTGCTTTGATATTTGATACGGCCGTTGCTGGCAGCGGCAAAAAGAGAAGCAAGGTTACCGTCGGGATTGAGATTTTTATATTCTTCAGAAAATAAAGTAATATAATCTGCACCGCTGTTGGCTTTTCTCTGGTTGGCCTGTGCAAGCGCCTTATTAAAATTGACATCCTTGTTATAACCTGACAATGATTTGATTAAACCTTCGAGGCCAACTTCCATCGTTACGTTCATTCCACCCTGCAAATCGAGACCGTAAGTCAGTTCCTGGTCTTTTGCATATTGATAAGTGCCTATGCCTAAAACGATTTTTTCATTTTTGGTACTGTCAAGCAAACGTTGAATTCGTTTTGTTTTGAGATCACTTAATGTATCAGCATACAATGACTGCATTTCTTTGTTTGCGGCGTACTTTTGTTGCGGATTTTGAAAATTAGCTTTGAGCCATCTGTCTGCTCTTTCTTCCATATTCTTCTCATGGCTGTGCACAAACCATGTAAAACTCAGTTGGTACAAGCAAATCAGGATTAATGCAATAGCAAAAATCTTCACCAAACCTTTCAGTTGCATACGAGTAAGGGTTTACAAAATTTTTTAGAGCGGCAAAGATAGTGTTTTGGTGTTGAAAAATTTGGAGAAAATAGTAATGTAAAAAACGTGGTTTAAAAGATTGATTTGTAACCCTTTCATTATTCTTATTATATTTTTAAAAATGTATTTAATAGAATTAATGCCCTTCAAAATATTAATATTGATAATATCAAAAAAATTCTTTTTTATTAATAGAAAGTATAGCCCTTTTTAACATTATTAACTGAAACGGCTGTAAATATGAAAAGGGTTGCTGAAGAGAACTCTAACAACCCTTTTATAATATTAATTTACAATACCTCTACGGTATGTTTTACACCTGCCCTCAATTCATTTGCAGCATCTGTCATTGCCTGCAGGGCAGCTTTGGTTTCCGGCCATCCTCTTGTTTTTAATCCGCAATCAGGATTTACCCAAAGCTGCTGCGCCGGTATTACTTCCATGGCTTTATACAGTAAACTAACCATTTCCTGTTTTGACGGCACACGCGGCGAATGAATATCATACACACCCGGGCCAATATCATTGGGATATTTGAACGCTGCAAAAGCATCTAATAATTCCATTTGCGAACGGCTCGTTTCAATGGTGATTACATCTGCATCCATGTCAGCAATGCTTTCAATAATATCATTAAACTCGGAGTAGCACATGTGGGTATGAATCTGTGTTTCGTCTGTCACACCCGTTGAAGCAATTTTAAATGCTCTCACTGCCCAATTCAAATATTCAGCCCGGTTTTCTTTACGCAACGGCAAGCCTTCACGAATGGCTGGCTCGTCAATTTGAATGATTTTTATACCTGCTTTTTCAAGGTCGGTCACTTCATCACGAATAGCAAAAGCAATCTGCGTACAGGTTTCAGAGCGTGGCTGGTCATTACGTACAAAACTCCATTGTAAAATAGTCACGGGACCGGTCAGCATTCCCTTCACTAATTTTTGTGTAAGCGATTGAGCATATTGTGTGTAGTAAACGGTCATGGGTTTTTTTCGTTCCACATCGCCAACAATTACAGGAGGCTTTACACAACGACTGCCATAACTCTGCACCCAGCCGTTTTTAGTAAACACAAAACCGTCTAATTGTTCGCCAAAATATTCTACCATATCGTTGCGTTCAAATTCGCCATGCTCCAATACATCAATGCCCATTTCTTCCTGCCATTTAATAGATTCAGCAGTTTCTTTTTTTATTAATGCATCATATTCTTGGTTGGTTAATTCACCCTTTTTCCATTTGGCTCTCCAGCTTCTCACTTCGGTTGTTTGAGGAAACGAACCGATAGTTGTGGTTGGGAATAATGGAAGATGCAATGCTTTCTGCTGTTTTTGTTTTCTTGCAGAAAAAGCGCTTAATCGTTTGGTGTCTTTATCAGTAACTGATTTTACCCTGTCTTTAATACGTTGCTTATGAATAATCGCCGATGTACTGCGACTGATAATTGCTTGTTTATTTTGTTCTAACTGATGCAAAGCTTCTGCCGAAGGTATCTCCCCTGAAAGCGCTGCCAACAGTACTACTTCCTCAATTTTTTGTTTGGCAAAGGCTAACCAGGTTTTTGTTTCAGCCGGCAGGTTTTTTTCATTTGTTTCCAGATTCAAATCGCAGGGCACGTGCAATAGCGAACATGACGGAGCAATCATAAGCCTTTCTCTTCCCAACGCTTTTATCGCCTTATCAATCAACAGAAGTGAAGCTGTAAAATCATTTTTCCAGATATTTCTGCCCTCAACCAGACCCAAAGAAAGGTTAAGCTTTGTTTTTTGAATATCTGTTGCCAGTATATCGTCCAATTAAGAAGGGCAACGTACCAAATCAAGATGCAGCGTTTGCACAGGAAGGCTTAACGCAGTTTGCAGGTTTTGTCCGTAACACCCGAAATAAGATGCCAGAATAATATGCAGGTGCGGAAATGCTTTTTGAATTTGAGCATATACTTTTACAAAAGCATTTCTTTCTGCATTGGTTAGGTTTAACGATAAACATGGCTCATCAAACTGAATATAATGGGCATTTGCTTCATCTGATTTTTTCAGCACTTCCATGTAAACAGGCAGCAGATTATCTATCAGTTCCAGCCGATGAAATCCTTTTTCTTTTTCCTTGCCCAATAACAGAAATGAAACCGGACCCAATAAAACAGGCTTTGCATTAAACCCATTTCTTTTGGCTTCGTTAAATTGATTAATAATTTTAGCGGAGAAAAAATTAAATTTTTGACGGGCTTTAAATTCAGGAACAATATAATGATAGTTGGTATCAAACCATTTGGTCATTTCCATGGCAGTGACATCAAAGCCTTCTTTTTGATAACCTCTTGCCATTGCAAAAAACAGATCCAGCTCAGGTAATTGTTTTTGCTCCATTAAAGCATGATATCTTTCCGGAATTGCACCCGTCATTAAGCAGGTATCGAGCACGTGATCGTAATACGAAAAATCGTTGCAGGGAATTATATCTATGCCTGCATTTTTTTGCAATTGCCAGTTTTGCAGCCGGATAGCTTTGGCAGTTTGCTCCAGTTCACCTGCAGAAATTTTGCCTGCCCAATAAAGCTCCGAAGCTTTTTTTAATTCACGATGGCTGCCAATCCTCGGGTAGCCTAAATTGTGGGTAATCATTACCATTTACGTTTTAAAAAGTTAAACAAATTGTTTAGCTCTTTAATCAACTTCCTGGTAATGCTTAAGATGGATGTAAACGAAAAGTCAATCAGGATTAATAGGCAGAAATGTTTATGAATCCAGCTTTTGTGCTGCTATTAAGCTTCGGTTGCGTCGCACACTTGTACTTACAACACATTACTGAGCAGAGCACTCAACTGTTTATTAAAAATTACTACGGCTAAAAATCGAATCATGACACCGCTTCAATCCCCGAAAGCATTGTCAATAATCAAATAAGGCAGGTCTCCTGACTTGCAGCATTTTATCCGTTCTTCTCATCCCGCCTTGCGGAACAATGAACATGGTTGAATAAAACGTTTTAAGCTGCTTACAGTTGCGGGACAGTCCATGATTTACACATGGTTCCCTTTTAATTCCGCCCTAAAGCGGAAACCATTATTTGCATCGAAAGAAGTAAATGAAAGAACTATTGAGGGACAAATGTAGCATATTGAACTGTATTAAAGGCTTTATTAAATACAGAGGTTCCTGCAAGACTGCAAGGAACGAATCGGAGGGCGAGGTTTAAACCCGGGGCTATGGAAAAAACGAACTAAATGGATCGTTTCAACTATTTATGCTTAAATAAATAACATTGATTGCTAATTCAGTGTTTTTTCAAGTGCTATGTAATGTGTGCAATTTGCCGTATGATTAAATAATGGCAGAATATGCAAGTCGCATTCATACGATTTTCCTGATTTGCGGTAATTAATAATTGTTTCATTAATTATTAAATTTTCTGCAAGTTGTTCTCTGATTCTTCTTTTTACAATCCCTGAAGTGTTTGCACCTTGTAAGAACGATGGTCTTTTATTTTTTGTAAAAGAAGCGCTGTAACCAGTCATGCCGGTAAAGCCCTCATTTGTCCAAAGTATATTTTGCTGATTGTTGGTTACAATTAATGCTTCATAAGTATTATCCGCTATCAGTTTTTGTATATCTATAATCCAATTGTATTTTTTCGCTAATTCTTTTAACCTGTATAAATCAATGCTCTTAGGGTCGTACAATAATTTGTATATACTGGTCGAGGCGATATCCCAGCACAAAAGCGGATGGCTCATAAAATTATATTGAGAGGTTAAGTTTTTTGCTGACATTTTTTACGAACCACAACTAATACATCCCTCCTGCATACTGCAAGTTAAGTCCTCGGTTTGTATTGGCTCTATATCATTTATGATTTCGGATTTATGATTGATGATCGCTGTTGATGGTATTACAGGATTTATTTCATTGCTTCCTTGTTTCTCTACCGTAAACTGCACTGCCTGTGTTGCTGCCTGTGTGCGTAAGTAATACATGCCCGTTTTTAAGCCTTTCTTCCAGGCATAAAAGTGCATGGATGTAAGCTTTGAAACCGTAGGGTTATCTACAAATAAATTGAGTGACTGCGACTGGCAAATATAAGCCCCTCTGTCGGCAGACATATCTATAATATTGCGTTGTTTTATTTCCCACACGGTTTTATACAACTCCTTTATTTCCGCAGGTATTTCATCTATGTTTTGTATAGAACCATTTGCTGCAATGATTTTATTTTTCATGGTGTTGTTCCAAAACCCAAGGTTTACCAGGTCTTTCAGCAAATGTTTGTTTACAATAATAAACTCACCGCTCAACACCCTTCTTGAATAAATATTGCTGGTATAGGGTTCAAAGCATTCGTTGTTGCCAAATATTTGCGAAGTAGAGGCGGTAGGCATGGGCGCAAGGAGTAAAGCGTTTCTTACACCATATTGTTTTACTTCTTCTTTTAAAGTTGCCCAGTCCCAATGGTCAGATGGTGTAACTCCCCACATATCAAACTGAAAAATACCTTTTGAAACCGGAGAACCTGCAAAGGTTTCGTAAGCCCCTTGTTCTTTTGCCAAATCTTTACTGGCTGTCATGGCAGCAAAATAGATGGTTTCAAAAATGTTCTTGTTCAGCATTTTTGCCAGCTCACTTTCAAAGGGTAACCGCAACATGATGAACACATCTGCCAATCCCTGTACACCAATACCAATGGGGCGGTGCTTCATGTTAGCGTTTCGTGCTTCTTCTATCGGATAGTAATTATTGTCAATTATTTTGTTGAGGTTTTTCGTTACCTGGCAGGTTACTTCAAATAATTTATCATGGTCAAATTTTCCGTTGATTATAAACCGTGGCAGTGCCAACGATGCTAAGTTGCACACCGCCACTTCATCCCGGCTGGTGTATTCCATTATTTCTGTGCAAAGGTTACTGCTCTTAATAGTGCCTAAGTTTTGCTGGTTGCTTTTGCTGTTAGCAGCGTCTTTATACAACATATATGGTGTGCCTGTTTCAATCTGCGATTCTAAAATGGCAAACCATAAGTCTTGTGCTTTTATGGTTTTTCGTGCTTTGCCCTGCGCTTCGTATTGCGTATATAATTTTTCAAAAGCCGCTCCCCAGCATTCACTTAAACCCGGCGCTTCATTGGGGCAAAATAAGCTCCACTCACCATTTGCTTCTACGCGTTTCATAAACAAATCAGAAATCCACAAGGCATAAAATAAATCTCTTGCCCTCATTTCATCTTTGCCATGATTTTTTCTTAAATCTAAAAATTCAAATACATCTGCATGCCAGGGCTCTAAATAAATTGCAAATGCGCCTTTGCGTTTACCTCCACCCTGGTCTACATATCTTGCTGTATCATTAAACACCCTAAGCATGGGAATGATGCCGTTGCTTGCACCATTGGTGCCCCCGATATAGCTGCCGGTTGCCCTTATGTTATGAATAGCTAAGCCAATGCCACCGGCACTTTGAGAAATTTTGGCTGTTTGTTTTAAGGTATCGTAAATACCGTCAATACTATCTTCCTTCATGGTTAGCAGAAAACAAGAGCTCATTTGCGGCTTTGGTGTACCTGCATTAAACAAAGTAGGCGTGGCATGGGTAAACCATTTTTCGCTCATTAAGTGATAGGTCCTTACCGCACTTTCAATATCGTTTTTATGTATGCCCACCGCCACCCTCATATACATGTGCTGAGGACGTTCTGCAATCTTGCCATCAATTTTCAGGAGATAAGATTTCTCTAATGTTTTAAAGCCAAAATAGTCAAAGCCAAAATCACGGTCGTAAATAAGGCTGCTGTCTAAAAGTTCTGCATGTTCGTTTATGATCTGCATGACATCATCAGCAATCAAAGGCAGTAATTTACCGGTAGGCTTATCCGTGTACTGATGCAGCTTACGCATGGTTTCAGAAAAGCTTTTAGTAGTGTTTTTATGCAAATTACTCACTGCAATTCTTGATGCTAATATGGCATAGTCAGGATGAGTGGTCGTAAGGGAGGCTGCTGTTTCTGCAGCCAGGTTATCTAACTCGGTTGTGGGCACACCTTCATAAATACCTTCAATGGTTTTTTTAGCCACATCAATTACGTTTACCATCGGGCTTAAGCTGTAACTAAGCTTTTCAATTCGTGCAGTTACTTTATCAAATTTTACAGATTCTTTTTTGCCGTTTCTTTTTATTACAAACATGGTTTATGATTTAGGATTTAGGATTTATAATTGGGGATTTATGATTTTGGGTTGTTTGATTTTACTGTTTTTACAATGGCAACAAATATGCTTACCAATTCATCGGCTTCTTTTAATAATGGTTCTGTAATTTGGGCAGTTAATAAATTTGCTTCTGTTATTACTTCTGCCCAATACATGCTTTCATCTGCTTCTTCTATAATTATTTCAATTTTATAAATAAAGTCTGCTGTTGACTTTGCCCTGCAAGCCGCTCTGGTAATTAGCCCCTACCGAACCAGCCGAACGAATAAATTGTTTTGCCAGCTCAAAGCCTGCCGCATTTTTTAGGTAATTGCTCACAAACCTTTATTACAGCTATATGAAACTTTTTAGTCCTGTTTTTTAATTCATCTTTTGTCAAGTCTTTGTATTTTAAGGTTAAATATGCTTTGCCGATAAAATCACAAATCATACATCACAAATCACACATCACACATCCTAAAAATCTTCTTCTAATGAAAACGCCTGTGTTTCCTTATTATTCATCACGCCTGCTTTTTGATAATCGCCAACCCGTTTTTCAAAAAAGTTTGTTTTACCCTGCAGTGAAATCATTTCCATAAAATCAAAAGGGTTGGTGGCATTGTACATTTTTGAATAACCTAATTCTGAGAGCCACCGGTCGGCTACAAACTCAATGTATTGCTGCATGAGCATGGCATTCATGCCAATTAAACCAACAGGCAGGGCATCAGTTATAAATTCTTTTTCGATATTTACGGCATCTCTGATGATTGCATGCACTTCTGTTTCCGTTAGTTTATTTTGCAACATGCTGTAGAGCAAACAGGCAAATTCACAATGCAAACCTTCATCACGGCTTATTAATTCATTGCTGAAAGTAAGCCCAGGCATCAGGCCTCTTTTTTTTATCCAGAAAACAGAGCAAAAACTGCCGCTGAAAAATATACCCTCTACCGCTGCAAAGGCAACCAAGCGTTCTGCGAAAGTTCCTTTATTTATCCAGCGCAAAGCCCATTCTGCTTTTTTCTGTACGGCAGGTATCGTGTCAATGGCATGAAAAAGATTGTTTTTTTCTTCAGAATTTTTAATGTAAGTTTCAATAAGCAAAGCATAGGTTTCGCTGTGTATGTTTTCCATCATTATCTGAAAACCATAAAAGCACCTTGCTTCGGGCAGTTGCACCTCGCTCATAAAGTTTACGGCAAGGTTCTCGTTCACAATACCATCACTTGCGGCAAAAAATGCTAACACATGACTGATAAAATGACGTTCGCCGTCATTCAGATTTTCCCAGTCTTTCTGGTCGCCGCTTAAATCAATTTCTTCGGCTGTCCAAAAGCTCGCTTCATGTTTTTTATATTGCTCCCAAACTTTGGGATAGTTGATAGGCAGGATAACAAAACGGTCTTTGTTTTCTTTCAGTAATATTTCCTCATTGTATTGCATAGTAAAATTTATAATTTTTACCTGCAGATAAAAGATAGCAATGCTGATTACAGAAACGGAAATATCCGAAGCGATGTATCAGTTTACGGCCTTTCACCCGAAAGCATTAAAACATTTTTTTTGATTTTGGCAGGTCTTCTGACTTTCCCGGTTTCTGAAGCCTTCCCATCCCAACGTTTTTGGAACAGTGGCGTTTGTTTCAGAAATATTATGCGCTGTGTGCAGCATCGGGATTACAGCTACGGGGATAGTTCAGGATTTACACCTGGTTCCCTTTTAATGCAATAATATTTAGAATGGTATTACTGCAACCATAATCACTACAATAATACTATGCTTTGCTATATCAGCTTCAAATGAATTATACACCTTATGTTGAAAACCTTTGAATCAGTCGAGGAGAGAGAGCTTTGGAAAGTATAATTCTGATAACTTTTCCAATACTTATGCAGATATCTTTGAATGATGTAAACAGCATATTTATAATAAAAAAACCACCGGTTGCTTACCGGTGGTTTTTTTTCTGTTACGATTAAAATTTATTGTACAATAATCTTCTCTGTTTTGCTTCCTTTATCACTTTCAATTTTCAACATATACATTCCTTTGGAAACGTTGTTTAAAGGAATATCTTTAAACTCACCTGCGTTTACATTTAATGAGAAACGACGATAAATTGTTTTGCCATAATTGTCAACTAATGTAAAAGAAACATTCTTTAACCGGCTGCGTATTTGAACTGTAGTTTTGCTTGTGGCAGGGTTTGGAAATATTGCCCACAAAGCGCCGGTCATATTTATCTTAACAATGGCAGAATACTTAAAGTTGCCATCGAGATCAACTTGTTTTAAACGGTAGAAATTATTGCCGTTTACTGTTTTAAACTCGGTGTATGAATAATTCTGAACAGTACTGGAATTATGGCTTGCAGCTACAGAACCAAGATTGGTAAAGTTAGTGCCGTCATCACTTCTCTGCACATCAAAATGATCACTATTAACTTCATTTGCAGTTGACCATTTCAACAATACCGAAGCGCTGGTATTTTTTTCTGTAGCAAAACTTAACCAGGTCACAGGAAGTGCATTGTTACAACCGGGAGGCATAGTGACAGTTACTGCAGCGGTAGTAAGAGCGCCGGTGGTAGTAAAGGCTCTTCCGTCAAGCGTATCACCTGTGCTTAGGTTGACTGCCCCGTTATTGGCAACAATTGTTCCCTTGAAAATTGAGTAGTCATTTATATTTACCGCGCCATCTACCTTCCAAAACACATTTTTAGCCTGTGTTCCGTTTATTAAAATAACTTTTGATTTAGTGCTCGTCGAGAGAGCGCCGTTTATCTTGATAACAAATACAGCACCGGCATTACCTTCAGCATTCAGATAAAGGGTATCTGTAAGTGTGGTAGCTGCATCCAAAAGATAAGTGTGCGGAGTAAGAACAAGGTTCATTCCAAACTCTGCCGGATATAACAATTGAATATCAGCAGGCAATGTGTTGAGATAAGTGTAAACCTTACCAAGATCAGCATTGCAGGCTGCTGTAGAGCTGTCGGGGATAGTATGTATAGTACCTTTTACGTTCAGAGAATCATAACCTGTGGTCAAACCGACGTTCGTTCCAATATCTCCCGTAACATGCGTCACGCCGGTATTTGTAACCGGTCCGGTACCGGAAAATAATGCATAACAGGCTGTGGAGGCAAGGTCAGGAGCAACAGGTCCCGTCAGCAAAGGGCTTCGGCAACCTGTAGGGGTATAGGCCATTACACCGTTAACGGTGACAGCGCCTGAAGTAGACAGGGCTCTGCCTTCAAGGGTATCGGAGGCGCTGATGTCTATTGCAGCATTATTGGCGATGACTGTTCCTCTCATCGCAGTTCCTGATGCCAGGCTTACTGCACCTTCTACTTTCCAGAATACATTGCATGCCTGTGCTCCGTTTATTAAAATAATTTTAGCATTAGGGCCTGAAGAAAACGTGCCATTAATCTTAAAAATAAATACTGCATTCGAATCTCCCTTTGCGTCTAAAGTAAGGTTGAGATTCGTCACAGTATTTCCTGAAATAGAATAAACATTTGCTGTAAGCGTGTCTCCGTTGCCTAAAGAAGGTGCATGAATGGATGTCGGTGTTAAAGTATCAAGCATTTTATATGCCTTTAGCAAATCGGCTGCCGCCCGGCCTGTCGCAGTATCACTGCTATGCATCACACCGTTCACATTATGAAAACCGGTGATCGAACCGCTGTTGGTGCCAACATTACCGGTAATTTGCGAAATTCCGGTGTTGGTAACGGCCCCGACAGAAGTAAAGAGAACAAAATTGGCAGCAGCGCCTAAATCAGGAGCCTGGGCAAAACTCAGGAGCGGGGATAATAAAGTAACGGCAGTTACAATATTGAGTAACATTTTTTTCATTTGAATTTGGGATTTTTATTGCGAATTGTACTATTCACTTTACAAAGGTGCGAACCTTTACCCATGAAAACGTTACATGTGTACAGAAAAAAGTTACACATATCACATGTTTTCAAGGTTGACACTGCGCTTTAATTTCAATTGCTTGAAAAAGGACGGAGAAAGCCCGGTTATTTTTTTAAACTGGTTTGATAAATGTGCCACGCTGCTGTAGTGCAGCTTATAAGAAATGTCTGTGAGGCTAAGCTCATCATACAGCAGTAATTCTTTTACCCTTTCAATTTTATGAATGATAATAAATTGTTGTATGGTCACACCTTTTACCTCTGAAAATATATTAGCCAGGTAAGTATAATCGTAGTTCAGCTTTTTACTGATGTGATCGGAATAATTTATTACTGGCATTTCGTCAGAATAATGAATCATTTCGGTGATCACATTTTTTATTTTTTCTATCAGGATGTTCTTTTTATCGTCCAGCAATTCAAGGCCTGACTTAAGGAGGTTTTTTTTCAGTTGTTCCCGCTGTTTTTGTGTTATGTCTTCGAGGATTTCAACCATTCCAAGGTCAACAATAACATAATGCAATCCCAGTTTTCTCAACTCCTCTTTTACCAGCATTTTGCAACGGAGGCTAACCATATATTTGATATATAGTTTCATTATTGTTTTTTTATAGAATACTGCAGCCCGTCAATGTTATATTATCAAATGAATGAAACTTTTTTCTTGTGCAGTTACTTTTTTCTGTTACTGCTTTATCAGCCTGTTATCTGTTCAATTTGAATAAAAGAATGCCAGCAGGTGAAAAGATAGAAATCAAAATTGACACTGCCAAAAAGGAATCGTGCACTTTTATTGTTTTTTTTTGACTGAGAAGAAAATAGAAGCGGAAAGAATTTGCAGGGGACAGGCACCAGCTTATAATGCCGGGAACAATATGCTTTAGAAATTAATATGTGTTCTCTTTAAAACCTTTTTTGAATATTTAAATTTATCAGGTAGATTTTCGGTCAATTAATAATTTTATGGTTAAGTTTCTAAAAGGATTTTTATATGCTTTTAATGGTTTTATAGTTTTTTTCAAATATGAAAGAAACGGGAGAATACAGTTGGCAATAGCAATTCTGACAGCAATGCTTGCCTGGTCGCTTCATGTTTCAACTTTGGAATGGATTATTTTGCTGGCTTGCATAGCTGCTGTTCTTTCTTTTGAAATGATTAACAGCGCTATCGAAAAACTTTGCGATCTTGTACATCCTGAGTATCATGCTGCTGTTAAGATTATTAAAGATATTGCGGCAGGCGCGGTTTTATGGGTTTCTGTTTTTAGCGGTATTATTGGTTTTATTATATTTCTTCCTAAAATAATTATTTTCTTTACCAAATAGGCACATAGTTTTTAAAAAAATTAAAATATTGAAACTGTCAATGTTCAATATTCAATTAATGAGTATTGACCACAAACATTGATTATTGAATAGCCGTGCATGCCTGAAATAGTGAATGATCCGCATTCATAAATTCTTCGTATTCTTCAGCCTAAGTGTTCTTTTTATGATGTATTTCCTGATTGGGAAGATATCCTCTTACTTTATCAGTTGTTTTATTAATTTTTGTTTATTACCGTTGATTGTTGTTACATGTATTACCATGCAGAATTAATAAATTGAGTTAATAAATCGAATCAATAATTTGCATCTTTACTCCTTTGTGTATTGTAAAAAAGCTAATTCACGAGCATATCTTGCGATAATCAGTATTTTCTTTCCTCCTGCGCCATTAATCCATTTCGCGTCTCTTACTTCACCATCCATAGAAGGAAGGGTTGATTGCATATTAAACTGTTTGGTCTTATTGCTGTAAGAAAAAAATGAAGGTATCATTGCATCATAGCGCCCTTCAAAGGGCAACACGCCATAAAAATTACCGGCTGCCATGCAGGTAATGGTATTATTAAGAAAAAGGGGTAAATACAAAAAGAGGTGCTGACTGCAGTTCTTGCGGCAAATCTGTTCTTTTAAAATTTCCTTTCCCATCGTTTATAAAACAGGATGAGCTCAGCGTTTCAGCCTTCAACTCTTTACTATCTTTCAACATATCCCCGAACATATATTGTATCGTTTTGCCGGCTACTTCAGTATATGTTTCATGCGCTTTTTTCAATTGCGGCAAAGCCTGCTGCAATTGGTCTGTGGCGAGAAAAGGATATTCTTTTCCATCAATGGTATAAGCTATAACTTGCTGAAGAGAACCGTTCTTCGAGAAATCTTTTATATACAGTTTTAACGTCCCGTTTTTGCCGGCATACAATTTTGAATTCTGTCCCCAGTTACCTGCCAAAATATCGGTAAATCTATCGCCATTAACATCAGCGGTATCAATTGTTTGCCAGAGACCTGCAGATTGCGGGATTTCAGTAGTTTTAAAAGTCCCTTTATTATTTATAAATATCTTCACCGGCATCCATTCGCCTGCTGCTATCAGATCAGGCCATCCATCATTGTTTATATCGGCGAAAGCAGATGAGGTAACCATACCGGTTTCTTTTAGCGAAATAACCGATTCGTCGGCACGTTTAAAATTTCCGTTGCCATCATTTAATAACAAATAAGAAGGTTGTGCATACCCATATTTGTTTGCCTCAGCAAAACCGCCAACAAAAATATCTTTCTTGCCATCTTTATTCACATCGGCCACTGCAACACAAGTTTTATTAGTTAAGATGGAAGGTAAGGCATTAGCTTTTTCTTTAAAATTTCCTTTACCGTCATTTAAATATAAATGATCAGCTAAGGCGGGGTTTCTGTCTTCATATTCACTGCCTCCGCTTACAACGTACAAATCCGGATAACTATCATTATTGGCATCAAAAAAAACGGCATCCACTCCTTCGCTTACTTTGTTTTTATTGAAAACAGCAGTATCTGAATTAACAAATTTTCCTTCCTTTGTTTGTATCATCATACCTCCTGGCTGGTCTTTAGATCCGCATACAAAGAAATCATCTAATCCATCTTTGTTTACATCGGCTACCGCGAGTTTCGGTTCTCTTGAAGATTCCATGTGCGGAATCAAATACTGGTTACTAAAATCATTGAAATTATTCTCTTTATGCTTCCATTTGATATTAATCCGGCCAGTAATATCTTCAGGCAATACTTTTCTTTCTGGAAAAAAAAATTTATAATTAAAACTTTGTACTGCATCACTTTGGTTTACCAGTATTTGCTTATTAGCTAATACCTTTCTTAATAACTGATATTTCTGATTTGGCCAAACAACTAATAAGCTATCTGCTTCAGGTAAACTGTCAAGCCCGAAATGAAGCCGTGCTTCAGTTGATGACATAAAACCACGGGTAAGCATAAGTTGCTGGTATTGAATTTTTGCACCCGTAAAAAGATATGCTTTAGCACCGATGCCGGTTGTATTCATTGCATCTCCCTTAAAGGCAATAGAAAGATAATTTTTCTTTGGTGCATTATTTTTTAAAATTATTGCCTTTGCATTCAAACTATTGATTACTACATCAAGATTGCCGTCATTGTTTAAATCTGCATAAGCTGCCCCGTTAAAACATCCCTTCAAATTACCGGTTCCCCAGCTTTCACTTACATCTTTAAAATTTGAATTTCCATCTCCTTCGAATACAAAAGGATGCAGTTCGCCTCCCGGCATTTTTTCTACCAGGTCTTCATATTTTTCTTTACTGTTTATGGCTTTTAAGTTTTCGGCATTTGACATAAACATTATAAAATCAAGGTCAAGAGGGCGTTTTACTATACCATTTGAAATAAATAAATCTTTATTTCCATCATTATCAAAATCAGCAAAAAGAGGACTCCAGCTCCAGTCAGTTGCCGAAACGCCACTCATTAGTCCGACATCACTAAAACTTATTCCGTTGCCATTATTTCTTTGTAAACAATTTCTTGAGTACTGATTTTGATACCCGTTTTTAATAATCTTTTGATTATAAATATCAAGGTGCTCTCCGTTGCCATAAGTCTTCAAAGTTTTTTCATCCGGGGGTAACATATCGGCTGTTATCAAATCAATCTGACCGTCGTTGTCATAATCTGCCGCATCATTTCCCATACTGTAGCGACTGTAATGTTTGAAGTGTTGAGCGCCACTCTCGGTAAATGTACCATTGCCATTATTCAAATAATAATAATCATTTTCATGAAAATCGTTGCCTACATAAATATCTTCCCAGCCATCATTATTAAAGTCGGCAACTGCAATTCCAAGCCCGTATCCCAGGCTGCTTTGATAAATATTTGCCTTTGCAGAAACATCGGTAAATTTTCTTTGACCGTTAATTAAGTCGTTGCGATATAACCTGTCCCCGGTAATGGGATCAAATTTTCTGCGGTTACTTGTATCAACTATATTTTGATTAGGATGTTCGGATTGATTAAGAATATAACAATCTACATCACCGTCATGGTCATAATCAAAAAAGACAGCTTGCGTAGATGTGCCTGAAAAGTTCAAGCCGTAGTTAGCTGCGCTTTCTGTAAAAGTGACCTCACCCCTACCCTCTCCCGAAGGAGAGGGAGTAATGCCATTATTAATGTATAATTGATTATGCCCGTTTAAACCATGAATATTAGCAACGGCACACACATAAATATCTAATAATCCGTCTCCATTTATATCAGCCATAGTTACTCCCGTACACCAGTCTGAGATACCGGCCACACCTGCTTTCTCAGTGATATCTTCAAATTCAAAATTGCCTTTGTTCAGGTATAATTTGTTATTTCCAAAACTGTTGGCAGTAAAATAAATATCAGGTAAGCCATCATTGTTGATATCACCTGCTGCCACACCTCCGCCGTTGTAATAATATATATAAGTAAGAATTCCTGCGCCACTTTTTTCTAATTGATTGGCAAAATCAATATGGGTTTTCGAAGATGGTAAGCTGATAAATAAATCGTCAGACCGATGACAGGAAATAAAAACAAATAATGAAGAAAAAAAGCAAAGAAGATGCGTTTTTTTTGCAGTCATAAAAACATAAATAAAAGAATATATAGTATCAGTCAAAGTATGCCTAAAACCTGATTTATTACCTGATTTACATTGCTCCTGCTGTATAATTATTTGCTTACGCTCATACCACTATTACTAATAAAGGCAATCCTTTTACTGTCAGGCGACCAGGAAGGCGTATTGATAGTGCCTTGACCGCCATATAAATAAGCAATTACTTTGGGCTCTCCGCCAGTTATTGGCATCACTCTTAAATATACGTGTTTATAGAACGGGTGATCATCAGGCCTTACTTCATTTGGAAGAAAAGATATAAAAACGATAGATTTCCCGTCCGGCGATATATGCGGGAACCAGTTGTTTAAACTGTCTTTGGTTACTTGTTCCTGGCCGCTTCCATCTGCTTTCATTCGCCAGACCTGCATTAAACCCGAACGAACAGAATTGAAATAAATATACTTGCCATCCGGCGTGTATTCCGGACCGTCGTCCAGCCCCGGCGTGGCAGTTAAACGAACTTCTTTTCCTCCTTTTGAAGGAACCCTGTAAATATCAAACTCTTTATTACGCTGACCCGTAAACACGAGACTTTGCCCGTCCGGCGACCACCCATGCGTATACGAAGGACCTATGGGAGTAATTTGTTTGGGGGTACCGCCTGTTATAGGTACTGTATAAACAATAGAGCCTCCCAGCTTTTCTACACCGCTGCTCAAACCCAGCATTTTACCATCAAAAGAAATGACATGGTCATTGTTATTATTTTTTATATCACCTGTGTTTAATACTTGCGGTGTATGGTTAGCCAGGTCAAAAGTATATATCGAGCCTTCGCTGTTATAAATTAAATTTTTACCATCAGGTGTCCAGTTAGGAGCCTGGATAGAATTGGGTACTGCGTAGATAATTTCGCGGTTGCCGGAAGCAACATCTAACAGTTCCAGGTTACTGCCTAAATACTGTTTATAGGGTACTAAGCTTGCCAGAGCAGGAACAGAAATACGCACATTGCTAAATACGCCTGTTTCCACCACATCGGCATTATGCGATCCCACAAAAAGGCCTGCATAGACTTCATCTCCAAGTTCAACGCCGGATATGGAATCAACCGTAAAGAGCTGTCCATAAGCGGCAGCCCGCATAATATAAGTATTGCCTTTTCTTTCAAGCTGCAGGATATTGGCTTTCGTTATTTTCATTTTATGCTCTTCCGTTTGAGCACCGGCCGTTCTGCGAAACTGGAGGGAAGTAAGCCCGTCACCATGTTCAACAGCATTTACGTGCGGAGAATTGCTGTCAAGGCTTTTACGCACCATCCAACCTACTTTACGATGATAATCCACCCAACTGCCGAGGAATTCAGCTTTTGTATAGAGAATAAAATCACCTGTCATCTTTTTCCATACAAACTGAAACTCGTCATGGTCTGCCCATACATTAGCTCCTGATCCTGAAATAACGTACTGCTGTGTTTGCGGGATGTAAGTGACTGAACCTGGCTTTACGTTCTCCCCGACATCGCCATGTCCGTCAAAAATTCCTGCTTTGCCTTGCTGAGAAAAAGCAAACGTACCCGAGGCTGTCAATGACAGAGTAATAATAACTGTTTTAAGAAGATTACTTTTCATAAGGCTTATTTTATAGGTGCATTTAAATATTTTGAAAAACGAAACATGCTTTCTGCATTATCTTCATAGTCTGCCAGCTTTTTATCAGGAGTATACAAAAACATGGCAGGATACCTTCTTGGATGAAACTTGCTGATAAACTCATTTTTAGTATCCAACAATAAGGTTACTTTTTGTTTTCCTTTTAACTTAGGTGCAAACTTACTCATAAACTGGTTTATCATGTCTTTATCATTCAGGCTGATTAAATAAACAGCAGCTTTTTTATAATCATCATAGTGTTCATTCAGATTTAGCATTGCGTGTTGGCAATGATCACAATCCGTATCAAAAAAGAAAAAGAACAGTTTTTTTCCCGGCTCAAGATTTTTATTGGTGAATAAACTTTTATCTTGTTTGAAGAAGCTGAAGTCAGGTATTGTTAACGCCGGTGTTTGAGCAGATACATGACAAGAAATCAATAAAAGCAGAGCTAATGCTTTAAACGGATGTCTTAGCATAGGCATATATTTTGGTAAAGGTTTTAAAAAATAATACTATCATTTTAGATTACTCATTTGCTTTAGATAAATTCCAAAGCTTCATAGATTTTATTACAGTATTTCCACCGGTTGAGAACGCAGCAATTTTATCAGCGTCTTCATCAGGATAAATATAAGTAGTTAAAACGCTCTCACCATCATTTACAAAAACTTCAAGGGAAGATTTGTCTAATAAAATCTCCAGCTTAACGGTTGTGCTTTCACTTTTCAGGTCAATTGTTTGTTTCAGCCTGTTGATGTTCAATTTTCCACTTCCCGAATTGCTGCGGTCAAGATATAACTGGCGCTTTTCAGGATCATAACCAATAATAGTTTCAGCAATTGTTTTATTATTCTTATCTTTTTTCTGCGCTATTTTAAAACCCCCTGTAGTACCAGGCGTAATTGATAATTCAGCATTTATCCAATATGCATTGCCCGTTGATTTATTGTTTTTGTCAATTGGCAATTCCTGGTTGTTTATTTTCAAATTCGTAAGTTCAAGCGCCTCATTATGAGAAAACTTACCGAGGTTATTTTTAATAATTGCAGAAGGCAATTGCACCAGGCGAATTCCATCTTTGGTTTTCTTCAGGTCAAGATCGCGCGGAATAGACATCTGCCCTTTCCACGGATTGGTTTCTTGTGGATTAGGTACCATCCAGCCAATAAATGTTTTTTTAGCACCAGGTAAATTATTCCAGGGAATGGCAGCGTAAAAACAATCGCCATAATCAACTGTGAGTATTGTACCGGCAGCGTTATCATTTGTAAATGTTTTACCATCAAAATTGCCTACAAAGTATTGCTCAAAAACTCCCCGCTTGCCCCCGGCAGCCGAAATAATCAATGCCCATTTTTTTTGTTGAAGATTTCCATCAACAGGCAACTGAATTAAAAACGGGCATTCCCAGGCAGCACCGGTATATCCTTGCGGGCCGAATTCACTAAGCAGGCTCCAGCTTTTTAAATCAGATGAACTATAAAATCTTGCTTTATGTTCTGTTGGCAATACCACTGTCATTATCCATTGTTTCGAAGGTTCATACCAGATCACGTTAGGATCGCGGAAGTCCTTTTTTTGTAAATCAATTACAGGATTATTCGCATAATTGGTATATGTCATTCCCCCATCATTACTATATGCAACATATTGGGATTCCTTTTTCAGATTTGGCTGATCGGCTGTATAAACAGCTATCAAACAACCTTCGCCTTTGCAGAAACCACTGGTGTTGTTTTTATCCCAAACCGCACTTCCGGAAAATCTCCACGTTGTATCCCTATCAATCGTTTCTGGTATGGCAATGGGCAAGTGCTTCCAGTGTACGAGATCACTGCTTGTGGCATGTCCCCAGCTCATGTGGCCCCATTATTTTCAAAAGGGTTTTGCTGATTGTACAAGTGGTATTCACCATTTAAATAAATCAATCCATTAGGATCGTTTGTCCAGTTTTTTTGCGGGGTAAAATGATAGACAGGTCTCCATTGCGGTGTGGGTGTTGTATCCGCCTGCGCAAATATTGATATTGCAAGAAGCAATGTTAAGAAGCAAAGCAATAGCCGTTTCATTTTTGTTCTGTATAATTTTTTAAAGATAATTGCAATCTTAGAAGATATAAAAAAATAGAACTTATTGTTTCAGCTTAGTTATTTCTAATTATATCTATTCTAATCAACCGGTATAAGTAATCTAAAAACCGGTAGGCATAATGTTAGTTCCGCTGCTTTACTGTCTCCTATTATGAAACCGATAGGGAAACTAAGTGTTTGTTAAAAAATAAGTAGTACATTTATCCTAAACTAATTATTATGTTTAGCGATGAAGAATTGAACAAAAAATTCAAATTAATTCTGCCTCATTTGAATGAACACGCTGCCCGTTTAT
>JAABUR0100000146.1_pt1 | contig 49309 bp, 58 predicted proteins | sample 5560091 | NCBI WGS metagenome assembly JAABUR01 (sample SAMN10711879, study PRJNA513375) | rock metagenome | isolation source: Antarctica rocks | place: Antarctica: Victoria Land, University Valley sud | reverse complement strand
GTCTGTTCAAATCGTAGGTGAAATCGCTTGGTGCGCGGGGATCCAGACTAATAAGCCGCTAGAGGCTAGGTTCATAATGGTTAAATTTTTGGGTTTTACACTCTTATAATCACTTAGAATAGTTAAAGGGTTTACCTACCTTAGCTATTATAAGGCCTGGAATTTTCTATGCTTTAACTTTAGGGTATAGATTTTAGGCCCTCTAGGCTTTATATCTAGTAGATCTATAAATTCTTATTAAGGCGAGTAACTATTAGAATTCAGGCCGGGTTAACCTCGGTATTACTAACTAGGACTAGTTAGGGGGTCTTAGTAGACTAGTAGAGATTTCTTATAATAGTTATTCTATTCTATATAGCTATATCTATCCATTTAATTATTATAATACTATTATACTATACCTAAATTATATATAGATAACTTATTAATATTATACTATTTAATAGGTTATAAGCCTAGGTTCTACGTAACCTAGGAACCGTATAAATTATATAATAAGCTTTTTACTAAGACTTAGTATTACTCTAGAAGAAATATTCCTAGAACTATTTATAATAGGTACTATTATATCTAACTATTATAAAATTTAGAAGCTAAAAGGTACTAAGAATTATAAATTATAGGAAATTATTATACGCGTATTACTTATAGTTAATAGCGTATTTAGGGTTATAAGACTAGAATATAAACTACTAACTAACCTTAACTTACCTACTACTAGAGGAGTAAAACTACCTATTAAGGAGGCGGATAAGGAAAAATAGGAAAAGTATATTAATCTAGAGGAGCGAGTACTTACTACTATTTACCTTATTATATTACCGTTAGCTTATAGTATAATTAAAACTTAGATAATAGTAAAAGAAGTATAAGCTAAATTAAAGTTATTATATAAGATAGACTCCTACGCTACTAAGAAAGTAATATACTTCGCCTTATATAAGCTTTATTTAAATTAATTTAAAGACCTCTATATCTACCTCGCTAAATTTAAAGAATATATAAATAAGCTTCTATAAATAAATAGTCCGCTAGAAATAGATTTCTAGATAGTAGTCTTTAAGAGGTGCCTACTAGAAGAGATAAAGGAAGTAGTTTATACCCTTACTAAGATCGCTTAATCTAGGGGTAAGTTATAAGATTTTAAGTATATTACTATATCGCTAGTTAATAGGTTTATACCTTTAAAGACTAAAGAATCTAAGGTATACGCTAGTAATTTTAGTAAATAGTTAAAATAAGGCTAATATTAAAATAAGCCTAGTAATAAGAGCTAGAGTAATAATAATAATAAATATACGTTCTATAACTACTAGTATAATATAAAAGACTACTAGTATATTAATCTAAAGCTAGGACTAGAAGGATTTATTCCTAAAATAAAGAAAGAACTAGAAGTATAGAATAAATAATAGTATTAAAATAGAGGTCCTAGTTATTAATAAAGTAGATAAAACCTAGACGAATAAAAATAGGATAAATCCTATACTACTTGCTTTAAGTATAGCTTATAATAAAATAATAAGTCTTATAAGATTATCGTCGACTTAGGGGACTAAGAGTATATCTTCTAGGACCGATCTAAGTTTATTAACTATTTACTAGTCTAGAACTATACTATATTAGGACTAACTAGGGGTAAACTAGTAACTATTAAAGGGATTAGAATAGTATTAATCCCGGTAATTATTAATAATAAGATTAGTGAATTCTTACTAACTAATATTCGCCACGTACTAAATATTAAATATAACCTCCTATCCGTTATATAGCTAGACCTATAAGGCTATATATATACTAGTAGTAGAGGGAAGAATATATTTTATAATAAATAAGGTGAGGAGGTACTATAAGCCTTCCTATATAACCGTATATACTAGCTAGATACTATATAAATTAACTAGATAAGGGTATTCCACCTTAAATTAATAGTCCTAGCTAAGAATAATGCGTCTTAGACCTAATAATATAAGAGATATAGACACGTTAGTATAAAGGCTATAAAGGTTATAGTACGTACTACTAATATTAATTATAAGGCCGCTAATCGCTTATAAAAGTACGAGAAATAGGAACTATATAAGAGTTATATATTAGGGAAAATTACCCGAATACCCTTATATATACTAATAGCTAGAGTTATTATCCCTAGCTAATACTAGTATATTAACTTAACGTTAGTAAGCTATATAATTACCCTTAAGGGGTATACTAACGTAATAGTATTTATATACAAAGTAATAGGGTTTATTTAAATAGATTATATAATTAGTCGGGCGGAGTTACTATAAAAACTCGAGTTCTAAATAAAATATTAGAATAACTAGGGTTATAAAACGGCCTTTATTTGAAGTAATAATAAATTAGTCTAGGGCTGTAAATATTAATAAATCTTCTAGGAATATAGGATATTTATTACCCTATTAGCTCCCTATAATCCTTATTAAAATAGGATCGCTAAATAGAAGAACTAGATACTATTTAGTAAAGTTAGAACGGTTCTTATTAACGCCGGACTACTATAAGAGTTCTAGGGTAAGGCTATCTACTATATTAATTACATTAAGAACCTTATACCTAGTAAGGATAGGAAGTCCCCCTTTAAGAAATAGTACGGCTATAAACCTTAATTAATATACCTAAAGCTATTTAGATATTAGTACTAATTATTTAATACATTACTAAATAAGAAGAAACTAGATAATAAGGCTATTAAATGCCGCTTCCTTAGCTATAATAGTAAGAGTATCTACCGCGTATAAGATATTAAGGGATAACGTATTACTTAATTAGTATATATAATATTTAATAAGAGGGCCGCCATATTATTAATATATAATAATAAGCTCCTAATAGAGGGAGACTCTAGCGACGACGATAATATAGCAGACCTCCTAGGCTAGCTCTAGACTAACTAATTAGATAGCGGTAATTAGGCCTTAGAGGGAGTAACTACCCCTAATTAATAGGGTATTAAGGGAGTATTAGATAATACTAAAAATACTAATAATACTAGTAATACTAGTAATAGATTAGTAATAACTTTTCTATCTAGCTAATTAATATTAGGCCTAACTAATAATATAAGTAGGCCTACTAGTCTAAATAGATATAATTAGGATAATCTACCTGAATTAAATTAGAATAAGTTAAATAATTAGACTACTAAAAATAGCTAAGTAGAGTCGGAATTACTAACTAATTAATATTAGAATAGTTCGGATAGTTTAACACGCTAAATTACTATTATAATACTATTAGCTATTATTAATAAATAATTAACTTAAAATAATAAATCTTAGAGAATTATTCCTAATATATTACGTTATTCCGTTTATAATAAACCCTAGATCGACTATAACTAGATGAATAAGAGGGGTATAAAATCTTCTAATAACCCTAATAGGTTTAGAGCTATACTTACCCGCGTCGTTACTAGTACTAAGTAGTATCCCTACCTAATATTAATAGACGTAGCTCTTAGTAGACCTAATAAAGATAAATAGCTCGCTGCTACTAAAGAAGAATTAGCTAATTATAATAAGTAGATAATATAGTAAGAATTATATTAACTACCTCGTAAAGTATATATCTTACTAGGTAGGTAGGTCTTATCCTATAAATATAGGCTAATAGGTGAAATCAGCTGATATAAAGCACGGTAGGTAGTTAAAGGCTTCTACTAAATTAAGGGGATTAATTTTAATAAGATATTCTTATTAACCCTAAAAGTATTATTATAATAACTCCTCCTAGCCCTAATAGCTAAATATAGGCTAGTTATTAAGTATTTAGATATTATCGCGGCCTTCTTAGAATCACTTATTTAAGAAGAAATCTAGGTAGAGTAACCTTACCGCTTTACTAACGGTAAATAAGGATACGCTTATAGACTAAATAAAGCTCTATATAGCCTTAAATAAGCTTCTTATAAATAGTATAAAACCCTTTATAAGGTACTTAAGTCTCTAGGTTTTAAACGCCTCGAGTATAATTATTACGTATTTATTAACACTATTATAAAAGTTATTATTACGGTATATATTAATAACTTACTATTTATAATATATAATTAGGACCTAATTACCTAGATAAAGAAGGAACTTAATAAGAGGTTTAACTTTAAATATATAGGAGACCTAAAAGACTATTTAGAAATAAACGTTATTAGAAATCTAGATAACTATTCTATTTAGGTTAATTAAATAAAATATATTAACTAATTATTAAAATAACTAGGTATAAAAAAATATTCGCTAGCTAAGTCGCTTATAAAATAGGCTAATATTACTATTACTCCTAACGGCTATACAGCCTCCTTATCTAAAAGGGAGGCTTATTAGTCCCTTATAAGAGTACTTAATTAGCTAAGTATTATAACTAGGCTAGATATTATATACGCTATTAGCAACCTAAGTTATTTACTTAATAACCCTACTCTATAATATATAAATATAGTGAAAAGGGTACTACGTTATCTATTAGGAATAGTCGACGACGGCCTTATCTATTAACTAGGTAATAATAATAGCCTAGAAGGTTTTACCGACGCGTTATACTATAATAATTATAAGATATCTCGTTCTACTAGGGCGTACGTCTATAAACTATTTAATAGCCCTATTACCTAGTAATCTAAATTATAAAAGCTAGTAGTAATATCTATATACGAGTCTAAATATATTACTATAATAGAGGTATATAAAGAAGCTCTATATCTAGGCCTTATACTTAAAGAGCTAGGGTATAATAAAAGAGTAGTACTAGTACTTCTAAGTATTAATAACCAGGTAGCTATAAAATTAGCTACTAACCTAACTAATTATACTACTATAAAATATATCTAAATAAGATATTACTTAGTATATTAACTCGTTTCTAAAACTAAAGAAATCCGTATCTAATAGGTTAATACTAAAGGCTAATATACCGATCTACTAATAAAACCCATTAGCCCTATTAACTTCAGCCTAGCTAGATAATAATTAGGACTAGCTCCGAGTAAAGTATAAGGGCATTTAGATATGGTGGTTAGCGACAGGCAGCCTACCTCGTTACCACCAATCTAAGAGGGAGTATTGGAATTCAGGCCGGGTCAACCTCGGTATTACTAACTAGGACTAGTCAGGGGGTCTTAGCGGACTAGTAGAGATTTCTCGTGATAGTTATTCCATTCTACATAGCTACATCCATCCATTTAGTTATCATGATACTATTACACTACACCCAAATCACGTGCAGATGACTCGTTGACATCATACTATTTAACAGTAACATGATCAAGTCATGCATGGCTCTCGTCCGCCTCGTACTGCCCTTCCACGCCGCAGCTTGGAAAGCCTCTTCCAAACCCATCCAAGCCCTCCTCGACACGACCGATCCCGTCGCCCAAGACGGCTTGACAGGCGTATGGCGCGACACCACGCAATCCCAATTAAACGCCGTCGGAATAACGGTAAATGACTTCCCTTCCGATCCCCATTCCAATGAAAATCTCGCCCGTGACATCACCCTCTCCGTTTAAGAATAGAAATACAGCGCGCATACATACTGACGCTTCCTCCGCCGGATCCCCCATCTAGAGCGCCCTAATCGGCGGCGTCGTGACCAGCGCCTTGACCTGGCCCGTCCTGGCCGGCATTGACCCTTCCGACCGCGCGACGGTGTCTGCGATCTGGTACGGCGCCCTGCTGCTCGCGCTCGGGTCGATAGCGACGGCGGCGCAGCAGGCGGTGGCGCTGAGTAGGCTGAGCAGCCATCCGGAGGGGCTGCGCCAGATCCGCGAGGTGCTGGGTCGGCGGAAGGTGGATGGGCGGTGGAGGCCGTCGAAGGTGCAGTTGGTTGTGTGGCAGACGCCGGTGTCGATGTTGAATGCGAGTATTGTGATGTTTGTGGTTGGGTTTGGGGTTTTGGTGTGGGCGTCTGTTGAGTGGGGGTGGGCGTGGGATGATGTTAAGGTTTTTATTTGTGTCTGGGTTGTTTGCGGACGGGGTGCTGATGCTGATTTTTTGCGTAGGTTGTGACGGTTTTTATGGTGACGCTGCTGTATACTGTGGTTCTCTATTTGGTGACTGCTTTTGGCTTGTATCACAAGATTGCACAGACATAGGGTGGTGGCTTGTTGGATAGGCTGAATCCTACCCAGTGCTTTCCGTTAAGTTGAACGGGAGACTTGATGATACAGGTTTATGATGAGCAGCGTGCAGGTGCTTGAGATTGAGCACGTTGGAATTCAAAGGCTAGAAATCTTCTACATGTGTGCATTGCGATTACATAGCATCCATTGGTGAGGTATAGATAGAATCTACCGTTAACAAACACCCGCATACAAGCATTCCCTCTCAACGCTTTCGGTCCCCAAAGAGTACATACTCGAATAGACTCATTTCCTCGCCGACGCTTTTCTTTATCTTTACCTTCCAGCCAGAGTCTGTCCACCGTTGCTCTACGATTCTCATCTCGTCAAAATGGGTCCTGCTGGTTACGAAAACGTACCAAAGGAAGTTCGGAAGAACAAGAAAACACTGGCACAGGAAGATAGCCCGAACAGGGGAAACCGTTCGGAGGTTCCATTCGATCCGGTCAATGGCCGCTAGGATGATGACAAGCGCAATCATGATCAGTGTAAGTGCAATGCGGGTGCTATATATGTAACCATGGTGCGTGAACATCCAGAACATGGTATGTCTGATGGACCACGGGAGGAGTAAAACGATGTCGACGAAGTACAAGAGCACCTTCCCAAAGATAGTCGTAGGTTCTTCGAATACCCAGACTGACCTCGAACATAGAATGATAATCAACAGAAGATTCCAATACTGATTCCTGTATCCGGTGCGCGTCCTTCGAGAGCCATTCCAGCGATCGTCCTTGATGCGATTAAGCAGATTGATCACCATAGACTGACAATTGAACTGCATTGGCTCGTAACCCGGAGATATGGTGATGAGTTCCTCGGCTTTGAAGAGTCAGAGCGAACGCACTAGAGAATTTTAACAATCTCACCTCGAAATGTAATCTCACGTTCGGTAAAGAATGTTTTACCGCAATAAACCCTCGAAAGTGTTCTACGGGAGGAGTCCCCTGGTTTAATTTTGGACTTGCTCAACCGGATCGTGTCCGTTATCCAACCAGTTCGATCCAGCTCATAATATATGTCGCCTATTTCCAATGCATAGTGACAGAATAAAGCGCCAAGTCCCCCAAACGAGTGGTCACGATCATCGGAACTCCTCCGGGCGGCAATGTAAATTTGGAACTGAAGAGAGGCCCAGCTGGGAAGTACCATATAGGCCAAGAGGCTCAAGGACGATGAAGATATCGCAGTGCTAAGGGCTAACAAGATTCGCACTACGTTGCCATTACTTCGAGGCGTTTCGTGCCCATACACGCCGTCGAATGCACGTACCACCCTCGGTGGTAAGTCTGCGAGCACTGCGCAACGTACGCGTTGGATGAGAGCATGCAACGTTTCTCCGTACAGAGTAGTAGGAGACGTGATAAGGTATACCGGGATCAGTGACCTTTCGAGGTCTTCGGCTTCGAGGAAGGTCTCTAGTCTTGGTTTCATCGTCCTTGTGGCAATCTTGAGAGCTGTTCTTATAATAAGGATTGTTTCGACTGCGAGTACACCGTGCCACCAGAGTATCTGCGACCAATTCTCTCGACGCCACGATGTCTTGCTCTTTCTGTTGGCATCGTCAAGCATGAGCAGGCCAGCTGCAAGCCAGGCCAAGCTATAAACGTTGAGCTTATAGCCTGAATTAGTCATCTTGTTTCCCAACCAGGCGAACCATATAAGTTTCCACCACGTCATACTAGACATGTCGAACGGCCTTTAGAGCGATTGCGTGCTGAAGTTGGCAGACTAGGTGGCATGAAAGGAGACAGCATGGAAAATTAGAACCCTGAGACCGTCGTTCCCAGGATCCCTGACCAATGAAAAGCCTTTCCGTACTAGATACGCTTCATCTCCCCGAAAGTCATATAGTTGGATGGAAAACGCCGCCTATCGCTCGGTACCCTCCCTTATGATAAAGCTATAGAACTCAAGAAACCAAGCTCGAGTCCAGTGAATATCTGAAATTCTACCTACATTCGTAATCGCTGTCGTCGCAGCCTTGCTGCTTAATCTCTATACCTCCGCCTATACCTAAGCCAGTGCTTTGTATATTACGGCACAAGATGGAGTTGGCACTGTTAGGTCCTTCAGCCGGTGGTCGGTGTGCCAAGAACATTATCGGGCACCTTGCCTATTCAGCGAAGCCCTAGCCCTAGCTTGACACCTGATTGCAAACGTACCTTAGGTATATATATTTCGTAGACCAGAGGTTGTTATCTTCAAATCTGACTACCTTATTGAGCATGTAACCTTGAAAATCTTCGTAATAAAGTCATAAGCCCATCCAACGGTCCCACAACCCTGTACAGTCCCAAGCCAGACAGCTCTGTTCCCCATCATCAATCCTCTGCTTTGCCAGAGCCGCAATGCCTTTCGCGGCGGTGAAGGCGAGATCGGCACCGTCATATCGTGTAGCATCGCGTATTCTCGCAACTAGTGCTGATCCTATGATTTCCTCAAGGAGTTCCAACAGCTCATTGTCATTGACACGGTCTCCTATGAGTACGAGCTCCGATATCTTTTCGGGAAGTTCAAGCTCAGCATCTGTCACTGGCAAACTTGTGATCTCCTGAATGAGTCGACGTCTCTTGAGCAAGAGCTCCTTACTCCAGGGAAGATGGGATGGGGAAGCGTCAGCCCCGATATCGATGCCCTGTAAGAAACGATGATCATCGAGTACACCGTTTTCATCGATGAAAAGTCCTGCGGTCAGGGCTGATCTACTATAATCGACAGCAAGGATCAGGCGGGTCTCGTCGATGCCTGAGGGGTACGATCGGCCCTGGAACATATCGTTTGCGAGTATAGCAGCTTTGAGCGCAGATGGGAATCCTCCCAAGGTACGCCTGAGGCCCAAGCGATTGAGTTCCAGATCCAGCAGATCACGAGTCGACTCTGAAAACCTCGTGGGAGTCACCACGTCACTGATATTGAGAGGGATCTCCAGATAGGCTTCCGTGGCAGCTTGGAGGGCGAGAAGCATGGCGTTGATTGGAGGCGTAGTAGGAACCTGCCACCTCTCTAGTACTCTGTTCAAGGACGGTGGTGTGAATCGCTTTATTGTTTCATGGCATGTTGAAACCCAATCTTCCCGGAGTTCGTTTGGCGGATTCTGTCCTTCAACGAAGCTCCGCATCACACTTTTATATCGTTGGCTTCCTTCTATCTTGGCGACAGAAATAAAGCTATGATTGGGGAAGTATACTGCTGACGTACTAGTGTGTGATCAGCTGAGGTTTCCACATGGACGCAACAGGCTTACGCGTAGTCCATCGTGAGATCAAAGCCAACGCCGGGATACTCGAATCGATGAGGATCTGCGCATGTCCTACAAACCTCGAACGCAACAACCAATATATTTGACACGAAAAGCGAAAGACCGAGCCAGACGCCGAGGCGTCGCATTGAAGAGTGCATCGCTGAGTAAATTAAAAGGTTCTCAAATTTCAGAGAATACTAATTGATGTACGCAGAATCCAAACATTCGAGCGAATCCACCAGGACACGTAGAGAAAGTTCCTTCCGCCAAGCGAAACAGCCCAGTTGGTGATGAGGGGTAATTGGACTAGCTTTGAAAGGATGTATCTAGGGAGGGAAACGTCCCTACTCTTCCTGCTCTTCAGCAACCCCCATAGTAGCAAGACAAATCAGAAGACGACAACACAAACCCTACCTTTTCTGTTGGCGCCAAATTTGATTTCGAGGCTTCGCAGGAAGTACAATAAGGAAGTCTCTGACAAAACCTGCGCCTCCCTCAAGGGGTTTTACATGTGCATACGAAACGCTGCAGTTGGTATCTTAGTAGAGCTAGCATTACGAGTCAGGCTTGGAAATATGTGGAGCGTCTCTCGGAGGGATCCGCGCTAAATCAACGGGGACTAGAGGGCGCTTTAGACTCGGTCTGATTAGTGCCCCGCCTCCCGCCCGCTTAGCGCCCATCCTACTCCGGACATGCTGAGGTACAGAGAGCCACACCAATGTTTAGCATTCTCTCACCGTTGCCCCCCCGTTCAGTTTCAACTGTTGCTTCAGCCTGTACCTGTGTTGGGATTGCATCAACACACCAGTCAATGTGCGGAGTACTTCCACCTGCCTGAAGGGGGCCGCCCTGGGGCGAGACAACACCACCCATAGGCCCCCCCCTTTCCTCCATGCTATGATCTTGTATGTCGCCATCAACTCGTAATATTTCAGTCCCTAGTCCACAACTAATTAGAAGGCGACATCAATACTAGTGGAGGAAGTTATAGGAGTTCTGTTCCTACAGTAAGCGCCGCGTTCACCCTAACTTCATGTTGTCAACGGGCAGTGTGCATATATCGTGAGTAGTGTTCCTCGCTTGTTATACTCGCGAGCCAATCTACGTCTCAAACGTGTCCTTTAAAATCCATGACTCCAGCTCTTCTTCCACGTTACAGTCCTTCAGTCCTGAATCCCTTTACGATTCCTCTTGGCCCTTGAGCCGTTCAACATTTGAAACCGGTGCCGTACAAACTTAACCATCGAAAGAGCGGAGCCAGGTTGGAGGACCGAGATGTCTTTCCAACAACGCATCATAGCCTGCGCTGCGCCTTTGTACTTGGGGTGTTCCGTAAACGCGATCAAAATCCTTCAATATTAGTATACTAAAGGGTCGTACCTCTTGATCATCATGCCATCTGCTCTCATCTCAATCAGCCTACTAGCCCTCTTGTTACTTATATATATATCTCGTGCTTCGTCCGTCGGATCTCGCCAGTCATGGCTCGAAAACCCACGCTTTCCATCATATCGCTCTTATGTTCAGCCTGGACTGGCGTCAGCTCTCCGGCTCCACGCCCAAATCCAACCGTCGCAGCGCGACAGTCTAACCCTACCCCCAACTTCTTCGACATACCTTCACCCGAGATCCCATCACCATGGTCGTCCGCTCTTCCAATTTTCACAGCACTTGCCAATTGCGGAGATGTGAACAATCCTTCAGAAGCATGTGGGACCTCGTTGAATCTATCAACACAAGGATATATGTACACGGATGGCACTTGCAGCTCGACTCAAAGCCCTATCTTATGACAGGCTGCCAAAGATGCTTATTCCATTGCCAGTAATGCAGTTGGCTGGTTCAGTGATTCTGCAAATACTGGTGGCATACCCACTGCCCATTATTGTATGTCCTTTCATTTCACTACTTTCTATCAGCAACACAGCCAAGCCGAAATATCATGCTTGGAGTCTTTCAAACTCTGAGCTGGCATCCAATTCAAATCAAGATCAGCGACTTCACACGAAGCGCTCTGATGGAGCTACCATGTACATCGGTCAAGACTTCCGGCTTCCAGCTACTGCTCTTGCACACATGGGACCAAGCAATCCTCCCGCTCCTTCCCATCCCATTTCGCGGCCTTTCATGATATCGGTCCTTCTTGCAAAGACATCTGAAAAATCTTGAAAATAGGGGTCTGACTCGGAAGCTTTTGCAGATATGGGTCCGGACGCCGACACTACGTACAAAGACCAAATCGACGGCCCCGTCCAGCGGGTAGGAAAATTCAAAACCAAGACGAATAACTACATGATCATCCATTGCAATGACCCAAAGAAGTGGTGTAAATTGAAGGTCAATGGCATGACCATTGGGGGTACGTAGACCTGGGAGTGGTTCCCAAAATCCCTGGATTGTGACAAATGCTGACTATCAAGCTTTTGCAGGTTATGCGTGGACAAAGGAACACTGGTTTTGGTGGAACTCCTACCATATCAACATGTGCGACGTTTTCTACACAATGAGCACCATCGCAAAAACTAAGAAATTCCTACGGAATGCCTTTGAGGGTCCAGGGGGATCATACGACAATTACAAGAAATTTGCTGGAGATCTCACCTGGCTCCAAGTGACTGGAACAACAATGCTCCATGAAATGATGCACACGGATCTCATCGGGAATCCGGGGCCACACATCGACGACGAGTGGGTAAACCCCGAGAAGACAGGCACAAAAGCTTATGGACCAAAAGCTGTGTGGCAATTGGCCAATAGGGCCATCAAGGCAGGCGGAGGTGCCAAACGCGCAAGTACCAACGCAGATAGCTACGCCCAAATGATGACAGCGATGTACTGGTGGAAAACAAACCATTACCCGTTCCCTGGGGTACCTGGCAAGGCACCACCCCTCCTCCATACCATCTCTGGGTCGAACTTGGTATCACCACTAGCGGGCGATGACCCAATATCGAACGACCCTCAAGCCAACGGCAAGAACGTCCCAGTCACGCCCAGTAATTGGGACATCACTCCGATATTCCTCCAGATTGGAGACGTGACAGACCCGAAAACCGACTGGGATGCTCTCTACAGAGCAGCAGCAGATCCCTCATTTTTCCCTACACCTACTGGAGCCGTGCCGACTGGGCTCCCTCCCGATACTGTAGACCACTCAGTATGTGGGGGATGCCCCCCACCTAAAGGTCATTAAGATCGCGACAGAAAATCGCATAAAGAAAATCAAGAGAAGTGGCCGCTATGGTGGTACCTACATCAACAGAGCTGCGCCAGCGGCACGAAATGCCAACTCCCTGGACGACTATGCTGTCGAATGGCAAAAGCGGGCCAAGCGCAGCCTCTTGAACAACATATATTTTTGGAATCATCAAACTCACTCCTGGCCTAGCACTGTTTGGCGAGGCTTCATAGCAAATTCCGGCACTAAACATGTGTCCCACGGCCTCGAACACCGAGCCGACAACAACACCTCCCCTTCCACAGAGAAGCCACTGTGCAAAGAGAGCAGTATATCCATCCCTTTTATCTACCATACTCGCACCTTCCGACCTCTTTGTGCTTCGGGAGATTGGGCAAAGCGAGAGTATGTATCCGTATCTGTATCACTTAACTCATCTTGCATTTGCTCTTTTTGCGCCAGAGATCCTTTTTGTAATCTCATGAATAATTTAACCTCTTATCACATTAGCGTATATGAAGGAGCTGGAATGTATGAACAACTATACGAAGGGGATCGGTGTTGGGATCTCGCGCCTGAGGCGAGATTTGCTGTGTTTAATGGGCCTTACTTGAATGGAGCCTGTTCCAAACCGATCAAGACCCCAGTATCTGTGAATGCGCCTAGGAAACTTTGATTGAGCGGGTGATCAAAAATTGCAAGGCGTTGCTGATTGTCTGCTTTGGCATTTCTGCCCAAGAATATCATGGTAAGGTTTATGCACTCACGCTGTCTTGGTGGATATGCAGGGCGCGTTGTGGCGAGCTTGCGTCTCCGAAATAGGTCAATTAGGTTTGAACAATCAATGAAGGAACTCATAAAGCAAGCTACTATACTGGCATACCTACTACCATCGCATACTATAAAGATCAAATATGGCAACTTCGTCGAAGTGAAAAGATGCCAAGAAGTAGGTTTCAGATGCATGGCGACTTCAAGGGCATCGCTCCGTGGCAACGGACCACATACCCTGGAATCGATACCAAAAAAAAACCTGCAAAAAAGTATTGAAGACCTCAGGATCGAATGAACACTTTGGTGAAGTGTCTTGCAGAGCAAAGCGATCACACTGACACAACAGTTGATCTAGAGATATCTCCAATACTTTTGGGAAATCAAATAACCTGAACTTTCGAACAGGGACCCGTGGGCTCGAACCGAATCGAAGTCAACACCAGATTGGGAAGTGACATCTTAGTTCAACCGGTTTCCCGGATGATGCAGCAAGAATTACCACTAAGCCAACCCACCTGTTGCCCATTGAGAGTATGGGGACTATTAAGGTCTATATTCCCTTGTGGAATTTTTCTTCGGATTTTCGCTCTTGCCCGTGAGACGTATGCACTTCGTGTCTCTCGTGCGATCATAGGTGAAAAGTCTTCATGCTCACACTTTCGATGTTCTTGATTCGCAAACCTCTATCCATTCTCTTTTCATCTTGTCAACCTTCAATTCAACACCCAAAAACAGTTCCATCCATGCAATTTTTCTCAACTCCACCTGCTCCAACTCCATCTCCTCTGACATCTCCATCTTCATCACAGCCAACACCTTCCCTCCATGAACCACATAGCTTGTGCCACCAGCTTTCGCCTTCATCGTCAACAACACACATGGCTTCATCGCCATCACAGAAGCGGCCCAAGACAATTGATGAGACCACTGTTGTCGACACTGTGAACGATACCCAACACTCACGCATGCCTTCGCCTACTCCACAGCGAGCCCAGTCCCCCATCATAGCCACCCATACCCTCGCACCACCGGCTGAGACATCACCACATTCCACGCGTCAACATTCATCACCGTCTTCACAGCCAGCACCCAACGGCAGGACACCGCGGGATTCATCCTTACGAAACTCATCGCCGACACACCCGCCACCCAAGTCAAGGGCTTCCATGACCACCTCACCTCTCAGCCATAGCGACAGTATGGCTACAACGCAAATACAGCCCAACAACCTAGCCATACGCAATAACAACAGCCAGCACCAACCTCCCGAGCCACAGCACCAGCAACCCGATCCCGTCGACTCGTCGGACTCACTCGAGGAGTACAGCTGGGACGACCTCGAAGAGCGCTTCCATGCGAAGATGGCGGATTGCGACCGCGCCGAAACGATCATTGAGAGAGATTTCAAAGAGTTGCTCAACGTATGCTTCATCCCACTTTATCCTAAGGAGCAGAAGCTGCATAGCTTTTCGTCGACGTCCCACAGCCACGATGCTAATCATCCCAACAACCGCAGTTCTTCAGACTCTGGACGGAAGCCGGTACCAAATATGAGGAAGAGCGGGCGAGTAAACGGTGCGTACCCCTCCCTGTTACTGAATCAGGTAGCAACGCGTCAACCCATCCAAGGCATTCGCTCACAATTAGACCCATACAGCTTGAGGACCCAAATAGCATTCGTACAGCGATCTGAAAAGACCCTGGAGGACAAGCAAAAGCATTGTACGCCCCTGCTCAACCTCTCCCTCTCTCTTTTATCCCCTTATGTGGAATGTCTGTATCAATACTAACGCCCTTCACAGATACGAAAGTAGTCCAAGCATTCGAGAGTGCGCTCGCTCTCCTTGCCGATTGACCGCAAATCGCCGCCCTCTGACTGCCTCCTCGCTCGCCGTGCAGACGCAATGGATGCATTGGCCTCTTCCAGGGAAGTCACGCAATCAGTCGAGGATACTTCGTTACTGGAGATAGGACCTGAGACTGTTGACTCAGCTATGCCAGTTGAAGAGGATATGCTCGACTTTGAGAACTCACTTGTAGACCCCCGAAATGACGAGTCGCAAAATATCGATCGTGCTCCTCTGCTGGTCAGCAACAAAAGAAGAGGAGTCTGCATTTACCATGTCATCGCTGCATCGTCCCAGTCTCTGCTCTATATCTTAGTACCTGTTGTAGATCGACAATACCGATCATCTAGCCCTCTGCAGAACGGCGATAGCGATGTAGAATGAAAAGCATCAGCATATCCCGTATCATCGCTCTATCATCCAAATTGTTACCCTATATTGCAGCATCCCTTTTACCTGTCAAAGGTCTCATAGCGGTCAAGAGACACTCCGCCCAATCGCAGCTTCACATATTAGCATTCCCCTGCACACAAAAACCTCGGATTAACCATCTTCACCATCTAGAACCCACTCATAGGACCCACCATCTCTCCTCTCCCATATCCCATCTCCCATACCTACCTCCCTTCCAAAACCTAGAAAATCACACACGCAAATCTACATACCAGATCTCACCCATCTCACCCATCTCACCCATCTCATCCATCTCACCCACCTCACTAGCCACTGGCACACATCAATCCCCAAAGCCTCGGGTCACGAACAGTACATCTGCGTGTCTGACATAGCCGTGAGAAGCACAGAACCAAACGCCATGCTTGCAGTAGCACGTACCGTATGCTCGAATGCAACGCTATTCAAACTCAAGCTAGTGGTCTTTGTTTAAAGGATGGCTTATGCCATGGCACTTCTGTCGAGTCGGAGCGGATACTCTTCCAAGGAGAATACATGCTGTTGAAGCGCCATAAGGACAGAGGACTGGTGTAGTGACACAATCTTGTATTCTGCCCGCCTCTCTCATTTTCAGCAACATTTGCAACTCTTGTGTTTTTCCTGGATCAAAGACGCAAAGATATTCGGTGCAGAGAATCGAAAACAGCTCACTCTCCCTCTCATCTCCCACTCACTCTCCCTCTCATCTCCCACTCACTCTCCCTCTCATCTCCCACTCACTCTCCCTCTCATCTCCCACTCACTCTCCCTCTCATCACCCACTCCTCCCCCACCCCGCTTCCCACCATCGCAACCCCACACCTCAAAACCACCCCTCCCCCCTCACCTCCCTCAACAACCCCCTGATCTCCTCCCCGTCCGCACCCCCCTCCCCACCCCACCTCCTCCACGCTCCCCCCTCCAACCACCTCATCACCATATTGCCATCCACAACCCCGCCCCTCCCCAACTCCTCCCCCTTCACACCCTCGGCCGGCAAGCGATAGCTCCTCGGATTGAGGCCCAGATGGTGCGGGAGCGTGTTCTGCAGATGCGATTGGAGGGAGCTGAGGGTGCGGTGTGCGGAGGGGGAAAGAGGGGTTAGGAGGGCGAGGGAGCCGGATGTTGAGGTTGCTAGGATTGGAGAGGGGCTTGCGGTGAAACCGTCGGTTTCCTCATCGTTGGTGGCGGTGGTGATGCGTTTGGGAGGGAGAAGGGTGAGGGTTGAAGGGAAGTGGCCGGTGTGGAAGGTTGTGTGGTGGAGGAGGCGGGTGCCGGATATGGATTTTGGGTCTGAGATGGACGTTAGTTCGTTAGGTCCTCCTGTGATATGGATTCGGAGAGAGGGGTAATAGTAACGTACGTTCTGGATCGAACTGCAGGGTGTGGATGTGGCAATCCGCGTCTGCCACAACCATGTAGAGTTGTTTGCCATCTGGGAGGAAATCGGCGGCTATAACTTCAATGTGGTGCGGTGATTTGCCGAAGAGACGGAGCTGGTATGGTTCCTCCTACATCCGAAAGTCAGTGTGATATCTTAAACTTCGAAGATAACGGCAAACCATGTAGCCAGAAAACCAAACACCCTTCACAGCATCGGCCATAAGGCACATGCCCGTTCCAGGAAGCTCTTTAGCGACACTGACATAGCATTGCATATCCATGAACGCCACTGGTAGGAGAGTCCCATCCTCTTTGAGACCCCTGACCATACACTTCTGCCCCTGAGCCACGAGCAAGAAGCCCTCTGTGCCGATACCAGATAATGCGGTCACGGCGCCTTTGACCTCCTCTTTGGCAATGAGCTTCAGTGCAAGACCGGTCTCTGGACGATCCGGTTCAGGTACTACTTCGATGACGCTGAAGATGTAGACGTGGCCACTAGAAGGGAGGTCTTCCCCGCGAACCAAGGCCGTGCCAACAGCAACTAGGTCTTGGCGCTCGTGAGTGTACTCTGAGATCTCAAGAGACATGGTCTTGATGGTCGTCACTACCTCAAAGGGTTCCAGCTCGTGTCTGTTGAGCAGTCAGTGGGGGTAAATGATATATGCTATATAAAGAAGAAACCTTACTCGTCCACGATGGTAAGCGTTTGGCCAAATAGTAGTTTGACCGAGCCCTGCTCGGCTTTGGGAAGAAATTTCGTGTCTGCAAATTTTAGTCGATACCACGATGACGATGGTAAGAAGGCTTAACCCACCTTCGTCATTCCAATAGCCGTGGAACTCATCCTCAGGCAATTTAAAGTCCACGAGAGTACTTGTACCAAGCACAAATGCATCCTTCTTCTCATAATAGCAGAGTGCGTGAACCTCCTCGCCAAGGGGTATTCTTCGTGTCGCCCAGCCAGTATCGTATCGGCTCTCCGATGGTAATTGAGCCGCCCAAGTTTTACCCTGAACTGGTCAGCCGGCTTGTCCGGACATGAGATCCATCGGGGTTACCTCTTCATCGATGTAAAGAAATCCGCTCGGACAATGGGACGTATGGAGCTGGGCGAGGCTCTTGATAGATTTCTCCGCAAAATTAATTGATTGTGGTAGACTACAGGAAGACTTTATGAGAAAGCTAGGAGATGTCCCTAGCTTGCATACTGCGCTGTAACCCCCTAGATCGTGTAAGTATTGTAGAGCCTGACGACGCTCTTGCTGCGAGTCTTCAAGAGAGCTTTCATCCTGTGCTTTCGGCAGATGTGGATTGGATATCTTGAGGAATCGAAGGGCGGTATCTTTACTTTCTTGGATTGGCGACTGGTATGGTTGATATATGACAAGATCGTCACTAGAGGTACGGAGCTACCAAGGGTCAATATCAGGGTTATAGCAGTGTAGAGGTGAAGGTTACAATCAAGTATGGAGATTTATGAATCGAGTCCCCAAGCTCCGCTATCATAATCTCTATCAAGCTTTCTCGGGCAGATGACCGTCGAATAGTGAAGTCTGTAGATAAGAAGGGAGGCAAGAAGCTGAGACCGTCTGCGATGTAGACGGGCTTCTGCACATTTGGTAGGCGGAAAACCTAGATTCGGATTAGCTACATTAATAGCACACTAAAAACCCCTTACGTCTCTAGGCAAGCGTGCGGAGTCTGGACGAACCTGTAAGCCTCCTGCAGTGCTCAGAAGAAACATGAGTACGTTGCCGGCGTCTTCATCGCTCTCCTCCGGATAATCTAGGCGCAGAATGTCATTGGAATCCTCGTACAAAGACCCAGATAGCCAGCTGCCCTCCACTTGCTTTATGGTGTCGTCGATCTCTCCCCTCTCGTCCGTAGTAAGAACAATGGCGCTGAAATCGTCTCGAAGAACAAGAACATGGGGATCCGTGAAACTCGCGCTGATGATCTTTGGCTGAGAAGTACTTCCGTCGTCATCTTCGTTGAGAGGTAGTATCTGAGAGAGACCAAAGTCTGAGACATCAGCAAGCGGATCGGAGAAGATACTCGATGGATACATTGTGGTTGCATGACAGTTGTACTTTAGATTTGGCAGGCTATTGGTAATTATATTGTTGTATTGATGCTATCAACAAGATCAAGCAAGGTCATATTATGCTTGTCGCCGCGTATTCCACATAAATGTAATGCGAGTTCGAAAAGCTGCTCGTACAGGAATTGCCATGAGGGTCGACCACTTTGTTCAGTATATTTGCGTACAGGTCTTGTAATCCCTTGTTTGCAATAGTGCTATATTCAAGCAAGTACAGAGAAGAAACACACTTACCTGCATCATATGTACGAACTTGGTTCTGCGTTACTTGTGCTATCATCGATCCACCATTAATTATATCAACGTCAATAGTCTCTCCAGCATCTTCATCAAACTCAACATCTCCAACCTCCTCAAGATCTTCGCCTTTCATTCGATGCACAGTCGTCTTGTACGCCGCGCTCTCGTCTATGCTGGTAGTGAAGATATAATCATCATATGCTCGCTGATTGGAGTCGCCAGATCCAGGCTCCATATTCTGTCTTGTGCTGATCGACCAGAGCCTCTGCGCGTTACCAATCTCGTATTGCTTTGCCACATTTGCACTCATGTTCTTTTGGAACGTTGTAAGACCACCAGCCCTACCACGGCAACTGGTAGTCAACAGACCAGCACCATGCTCTGCTGAAAGCAGTCCTTCCCATGGTTCAGTCCGCAGGGCAATATCAGTTAATGGTCCTACGTTCATTAACGAATCATGCACGCGGAAATGATAATCGCCCATGTTTGCCATTGAAGCTGATGATTTTTGCTCCTGGGCCTTGTGTTCTGGTTTGCTGTCGGCATACAAGTCGTCTTCGTCCTCTTCAATTTCCTCTTCATCTAGATCAAGGTCATCCTCGTCACCAATAGCATCCTTTTCAGTCCGAGATAATTTTCTTTGCAGGCGATCGGATCTTCGAGACCAGCCAAGTATTACAGAATCTGCGTTCTCGCTGCCGATGAAGAGCCTTCCTCGACCAATTATCGATGCGCACGATGGTCCAGCAAGAATAGCAGCCCCGCCGTTCTCAGTGTTCACCTTAACAAGAGACAGACTCGACACTGACCTACCGTCGATCTTGAATAAAAGAATCACAAGCTCTCCTGTGTCCAAGATGATTAGCAAGTCTGCGTTATCCACACCCAGCTCCTTCACGACGCAATTCTCTAATCTTATGCACAGGTCCGATTGATCTGCCAGTGGGAAAGTCGTTGATTGCCTTGCAAATTCGTTCACGGCGATACCATTCGATTTCCCTGATTGGTCAACGTGGATAATCTCATTACCACCCACTAGGAGGTTACCGCCGATGCATCGGGGCAGTGGAATGACCGCATACAGATCGTACGGGAGGTTGTTCACGGATAACAAAGTCGTCGAAGCCCTTTGCTCGAGATCGATGGCAAAGACTGCGTATGAGACATTGTCCCGTCGCTCGTGAAGAAGACCTGATGAGCTAGCGACTTGAGAGTATAAAATGCCAAACGTCGGTTCCCGATACTCATTCAAGAAAGCAAGATGTATTGGATGTGATAATGACGGATCTAACGCAAGCAAGGATAGTACGAAAGAGGCAGCATACGGTGTCGTTGGGGTCTTTGAAGCCTCCGTAACATTCTTCGAGACAGATACCTTTCTCTCAAGCCGATCTCCATCAATATCTGGATCGTAATCATCCATGACGAGATCATCACCAAGCTGGTGAAACGGTATAATGGCCACATTTCTTACACCAAACTTCAGCACAGCGCATCTGCTACTTGGGTCCACACTTAGTAGACTTTTACATTCACCTAGATCAGGCTCCCAAGGACTAATTTGTATGTCTTCGCGTTCGTAGTAGTGTATCGATATCGTAGATATGCTGAATCGCTCGGGGTCCCATTCAACCAAGCTGAGCTTGGCGTCCCTCAAAGCGACAAGCAGCGCCTCGCCCCCAGACTTGGATCTCAGAATTTTCACACGAGCTAGAGATGTGGTTGTTCCAGACAGCTCGTACTGCGCGATTAGGACTAGCTTTGTGGTATGTAGTCGGTCACCTCGAGTTGCTGTGGGATCTCCAAAAACGGAGGTGGGCGCATTGGCGTACCCACGCTTGATGAGGCCTGAGGGGACACCATTGAAGGAAGTATCTTTGGTGGGGGTAGCGACCGACTTGAAAGAGAACACCTGCAACAGGTTGGTCTTTGCAATGACAAGGTTGTTCGCCGAAGGGGAGAGGAAGGGGAGCGATAGCGAGTGTGTTACAGCCGTTGGAGGCGTGAGCTCTGTGTAGCACTGCATTGTAGATACCTCCAAGGCATCAAGTATAGAAAGTATAGAAAGTAAAGAAAGAGGTATGTATTGAAGGCGCCGAGTCGCGCTTTCCCAAACGTGTGATCGACGCAAGGGTGTCAGAGTGCAGGAAGGATGACGCTTGCCGCCAACCAACTTGCGGGCCAAAACACTGCCTCTTCTGCCCCCCCGCTCGAGCTCTCATCCTTCAACTTTTCAAGGAATGCACTTTGCGCACTTGATCCCTTGTCACCTTGTCAAAGGCTTTCATCCAGCTCCGTATCCTGAGCAGCCATGGCACTCATCCAGCTGACCCTCATCTGGGTGGTCTACGCCGTTGTGTTGGTCCTACTTCTCGCAATAGCCTCTGTCTTTGTCTACGTCTATCAAGCTCCGAGAGAAAGATCGGCCACTGTGACTATCGTTTCTATCTTTGCCCTAACCTCTCTTCTCGCAACTGTACTGCTTATGCCCGTTGATATTGCTCTGGTCTCCTCTACGACATCCTCGAAGCTCGGCCGCAGGAAGGACTGGGCTACGCAAAATGAGGTTGACAGCATCACCCTTACCTTGAGGATTGTCTACTATACGCTTTACTCGCTTGATGCCCTCCTCTGCCTGATCGTGGTCCCTTTCACATACTTCTGGTATGAAGAGTATGATCAGGTAGAGTCAGAGGAAGGAAGACAAACACTTGGGACGAGATTCTGGGGCGCATTCAAATACACAATTGCATTTATCATACTGGTTGTCATCCTTTTCCTGGTAGGATTCTTTGTGCCTGTTGCAAAGGACCGCAAGGGTGCCCATTACGATCTGGACTTCTTCAAGCATATTCTGGATACTGAAAATCGTACGTGCCCTCACCTTATCATTGGCCTGGGCCAGGGCTAACGAAAAACTCTGTCACAGATGGCGAAAGAGCCTTGACTTTCGCGGTAGGACTGCTGATAACAATTGGAACATTGATCTATGCTATCTACACTGCTGCTGGCTTTGCTCTACTGCCGGTAGCCCTTGTTAAGTCTGCTCCCGGAATTTCTGCCCCTACCCTGAGTGCCAACACCGCGTCCGAACTTGAGCAGAATCGTGAGCGACAGCGTCAATTGGAGGGCCGAAATGAGGGTCGTGACGATGGTCTTCCTGCAAAGGATCGTAGAGAGCTCGATGCCCTTATTCGAGAGGAGCGTACGCTCATCCGCCGCCAGCGCCTTGCAGAAGAAGCTGCAGGCGAAGGTCACGGTTGGTTGCTGAAGGCGTGGGTAAAGATCGAGGCATTCTTCCGCCCCCTCAAATTGATTGGTGGCATATTGCTCATCATTGTAGCGATCTTTATATGGGTCTCCATGCTCTTGACATTCATCGACAAGGCAAAGAACTCGATTTGCAAGACCCACTGTGGATACGTTCTTGGACACATCAACATCTTCAACCCAATGAACTGGATTTTGGTCAAATCTGCGAAGATCTTCCCTATCGACTATGTCATATTCCTGCTAGTCGTCCTGTTCTTTTTCGCAAGCTCCGTCGTGGGCATTGCAACTATTGGCATTCGATTCCTCTGGCTCAAGATCTTCCAGATCAGGCAGGGACACACATCACCTCAAGCGTTGCTCTTGGCGACCGTTTTGCTGACTTTGATGGCTTTGGCAATCAACTACTCCATGGCGATGATAGTCGCACCACAATATGCCCACTTTGGCCCGCAGACGTTCTGTGATCGTCCACTTCGGCATCCCGATGACCAGCCTGACTGCACAAACCATACCAGAGCCATCAAGCCTTGTTCGGAAATTTCGAAGTCCCAAGCAGCCACAAATGTCTGCACGCCCAGCGTGGTCAGCACGTTCCTTGATACCATCACTATCAACTTCTCGTTCTTTGGTGTTGTGGACTTCTGGGCTCAAGTTGCGTTCCTCGGTACGTATTACAACTCCCCACCATACAATTCTTGGCTAAAGTTCCACAGCTGTCTATATTGTTGTTTTCATCACAACTCTCGTCAGGACTCCTAAGATGGACGGGGATTACCTTGACCAAGATGCAGAAGAGGATGAAGAAGAGGGTCTTCTTGCCAGCACAGGCAGAAGGTTTGGTGCAACATGGCAGGACCTTACTGGGAGAGCAAACAAGCCGGCGGGTACCGCAGGTAGAGGTTCCAGGGAAGCTGATGAGGAGGAGGAGTAATTATCGGTCATGTGTCCTTGACAATGCTTCTTGGGGAACGGCAACAAAAATGTATAAATGTATGGCGTTTCGTCGGATGGCATTGCTTCGACTGAGAAAGTCGCTTGAGGAAGATTGTACAATTGTGAACAGGAGAGGCGTTTTGGTCTGGGATCGTACGCTTGCTAATGATTTGTATGTCTACAAGTGTCAATACTCAAGCACGTCTTGCGCCGTCTGCTAAGTGCTGCCATCTTGTTTAAAGACTCGTATATCAAAATGGTGTACCTGGATAATCGTGTCACTGCGATTGATCTCTGCTCTGAAAACGCGATGCTATTCCCTCCGTAATGATCTCTCTACTTAATCTACAGTGTTTTTCGCAACACTTTTTACGTTCACACCTCTTCATTTAGCGTATTCAGGACTCATGCGAAACCTTGGCAGCAAACACAGAAATTTCCCCCCCCATTTTGTGTGAAACTACACAATCATTAAATGTCAATTAATCGTAGGTGGAGACCAGGTGATAATTTATGACGTAAGAGGGAAGACTAAGTGCCTTAAGGTCATATATAACTCTAATTGCAACAGACAGGACGTTATGGACCGAAAATGCCAAAATAGCTGATTGTTTTACAGGTTCGCATACAATAAAACTCCAAGAAAGGGGGGGGAAATATTTGTTTTCAGTGCCAAGGTTTCGCATGAGTCCTGAATACGCTAAATCCTACGTTAAAGTCATCAATGATCAACCGCTCACCCCAACTTATCGAGTTTCCGAAGATGCCTCCGCGCTGTTGTTAATAAACACACCGACTATAATCTCAAGATCTCTCCTTGCTCTGCGGAAAGGCAGGTATGGGTTCTAGGCATGGGAACTATGTAGTCGGACTTTCGATAAGTGCTCTTACTATGAACGACTAGGAAAGTGGACGTTGGAACTTTACACAGTAGATATGAATTGCCGTACTAGATCCCATGAGGGTCTGGGATATCCTAGAATACGGCAATCTACACGTATTTATTCTACATTTTCAATTCTAATTTCAATCTCCCAACTTGGCCGGCTTGGCATATTTGTACATAACCCAGCCAAGCCCGACTTGTTCGCGCAGCAGATAAAGACTGGTTGACTATGGGTTGGAAATGGATGAAGACCTGTCGAAACTGGACAGCTCCCTGCTCGCTCGGCTGAACGCCCTGAAGCAGTCCAACGTAGCTTTCAACCACCCTATCAACCCTTCGTCAATCACAGCAGCATCGTCTAGAACCAATGGGTCTCCCGAAGATCTAATCGCACGCTTTCAAAAGCTGTATGGCAGAGAGGCTGCAGAAATTCAGGTTGATGTATGTACAGAATCTGCGATTGATCCTGATGATCGGCGGGCTTCACCTACTGTCGAGGAGCTCCTTGCAGAGCTAGGTCCAGAGGAACAATACACAATCCACGACAAGGATCTCGTCGAAGCGAACCAGCTTCTTGCCGAAGCTCGAGATGCTCTTCCTAAAGACGTGCAATGGAAGGAGCCAGAGCTTGAAAACGCTGCCAAAGAGGAAGTTAAGAGCTTGGGTCGATGTGAAACGTCTTCCCATGGGAAAATAGACGAGGAAGCGGAGGCAGAGATATCACTCCAACGTATATTGGACGAAGTGGAGCTGGAGAAGCAGCAAGAGCCCGCCGCAGCCGCTACCATACCTTCCCACAATACCTTCCCACATTCGCTACCATCGGTGCCAAAGAACTCACTCGCTTCTCCCGCATTCCCTTCACCTGCGGCAATCTCCACGCCTCCTTCATTCATCCTGCCTTCTACACCCACGGCCGCCCCTTCTACCCGAAAGCCCAAGCCTAATCCGAGCGGATTCTCGAACGAGGAAATAGACTCTTGGTGCGTTATCTGCTGTGCCAATGCAACGGTCAAATGCTTCGGCTGCGATGGGGACCTATACTGCTTGGGGTGCTGGAGAGAAGGACATACTGGCGAGGACGTTGGACTAGAGGAGAAAACCCATGTTTGGGAGCGGATCACCAGAACAGGAAATAAGAATGCCTAGTACTCCAGGGATTAAAGCACGATACATCGCATGGAGCTACATCCATCTTTGTTCGGCATCTCACACATCAGATTCTTAGGCTAACAACATAATTGCTTCGGTGTTTGCAAAGCTTGTCAACGAGAGACATCAACCACTGATCCAGCACTGTCAATAGAGGGGCCGCTCCTGTTGAATCGTTTGGACGTTGTACTAAATCACTACATCACCCGATGGATCGTCTTGGTAGTATTCCGCAAGCCTGATGAATGTTATTCCTAGGTGTTCAGCACTCCCAACGCTTGGACCATATTTCCTTTTTGCTAAAAGCTTGAGACAAGCACAAGAGGGAGAGCATCCGCGCGAGAAGTTGCATTACACAGCAAGTGTACTACGAGTCGAGCTTGTGCGGTCACAAAGGAGTCACATGTACGGATGAAATGTGAGACATATCCGCAACTTCCTGACTCTTTCTACTTACTTGAACGTCTATTTTGATCATGGTTCTGGTAACAATGGCTGCACTTGCAGATTGAAGGCTCATTCGGCTGACACATTATCTTCTTGACTAAGTCCTGCGGCCTATCGCCCCGACCGACGGCATCAAGTTTTGTGACACTCACTTACGTGATCATGCAGAGGAACACGAAGCGTCGACGGAGAACCATTGCAAGCGGACTTTCCACCGAGCCAAGAATCCCGTTTAGAATAGTGGCAGCCTGGAACGTTGGTGGAGTCGGCTGAACTCTGCACCGCACCGGTTAACACCGATGATTCGCTTATCCCCATAAACAGCCCTAATAAAGGATACGGTCATATCAACATCCCGATCCTACTCATGGATCGCAGATATTCTGGTCATACATAAGTCGGAACTGGGGGCTATCCCTTTCATTTATCAATCCTTCTTCTGCGTGCGTTCTCACTATTCATGCCTGTTCATACTCACTACACACCTTTCCATATCTAATCTTCTCCACACCTTGTCCTGAAAATTCCAGGATGTCGTCCAAGCTTGGAAATACCCCTGGTGAAGCCGTTGGCGGAAATAACTCAGGTCGAGAGACGGATATACAACACAAAGATGAAGAGGACAATACATCAACCGAGTCCTCCTTACACCAGATTAAGTCTGCAGGCGTTCCAGAAGCAGAATTCAAGCCATCGAGAAGGCTATATGTGGCCTTCGCTACCCTTGCAGTGATAACACTGATGGTAGCCCTCGATGGAACCAGTCTCTCTGTCGCTTTGCCGGTAAGATCCTTCCAACGCCATCTTCGCAGCAAACCAGCAGCCGGACGGTATTGATTGTTGTCCAGATAATAGCACAAAAGCTGAAAGGCACGGCAATCGAAGCGTTCTGGGCTGGCACCTCCTTCCTCCTATGCTCGACTATCTTTCAGCCAAGCTTCGCCAGCTTCTCACACATTTTCGGTCGCAGACAGGTTATCATGGTTGCCCTTGTCTTTTTCCTCGTAGGTGCGATTGTCGCTGGAGTTTCCAAGAACTTTGGTGCTCTGCTGGTTGGCCGTTCGCTGCAGGGTATCGGAGGCGGTGGGTTGATTGCACTGACTGAGATCGTGGTTACGGATTTGGTCCCGCTCAGACTAAGAGGGCAATGGTTTGGCATCATCAGTGGCATGTGGAGCGTGGGTTCGGTGACGGGGCCTATCATTGGTGGTGCTTTCGCCCAGAACGTTAGCTGGGTGGGTCCTTCTTACAATACATGGGTACCGGTTGCAGCAGGCTAACACAGGCTTCAGCGGTGGATCTTTCATCTCAACTATCCTTTTGTTGGAATCGCCTTAGTCCTCGTCCCATTGACTTTGAGGTTAGCCTTCAAACAAACGAAATTAGTCGAGCAGTTGCGTCGGGTGGATTGGATCGGGTCCGTCCTTTTCATCGGATCGACTACAAGCTTCCTCATCCCTATCACATGGGGAGGTGTTTCGTATGCCTGGGACTCATGGCGTACCCTCGTGCCTCTAATCATCGGCCTCGTTGGTTTGGTCTTCTTCGTCGTTTACGAAGAAAGATTCGCCAAAGAGCCTCTGATCAGGATGGACGTGTTCAAGAACAGGACCGCCGCTGCAAGTTATTTCGAGACGACCATTCACGGGATGATCCTCTGGTGTATCTTATACTATCTGCCACTCTACTATGAGACTGTCAAAGGCGAGACACCCATTCTGTCAGGCGTAAGTCTGTTTCCAGAAACATTCACGGTGGCACCCGCCGCAATGGTTACGGGTGTTCTCATCACTAAGACTGGCCGCTATCGTTGGGCTATCTGGGGTGGGTGGTTCCTGACCACATTAGGCTCCGGTCTTCTCTGCCTACTCAAGGTGGATACTTCAACGGTCGCATGGGTGTTCCTCAATCTTGTCAGTGGCCTTGGAATGGGGGTTTTGTTTCCTTCCATGGCGTTTTCAATCCAAGCTGCCACTACCAACAAGGACCTCGCTTTCGCCGTCGCTCTCTTCTCGTTCTTCAGAGCTTTCGGTCAGGCTATCGGTGTTGCTATTGGCGGAACGATATTCCAAAATGAGATCAAGAAGCAGCTTCTGACGTATCCTCTGCTTGCCTCGAAAGCCGGAGAATATTCTGCAGATGCATCAAGCTTGGTGCAGATTGTGAAGACGATGGCAGCTGGGGAAGCGAAAACTCAACTTATCCAAAGCTACACTGATGCTCTGCAAATTGTTTGGGCTGTCATGACCGGACTGGCATTTCTGGGTCTCTTGTCGAGTTTCTTGATCAAAGGCCTTGACTTGGATCGCGCACTGGAGACAGAACAGGGGATGATGAGAGAAAGGACGAAAGAGCAGAAAGACATTGAAGAAAAATAATCAGAGGGCGCGACGCAGGCGTAACGACCTCCTACGATAGATGGTGCTGATGTAATATGTATGAAACGGACTTCTTTTGTCATATCTAGATAGTTAGACATTTGCCATATGGATTGATATATGTATCAGACTTCAGCATTGCGTGAGATTTTTGATGGTTCGCACCAGACTACTTATTGAGAAAGGCAACACAAACCCTGATTTGGAAAGTACCCAAGACAGCCCTTCGGATACACACGAGTGCACCTTGCGGAGAGTAGTGGTTTGCCACAGTATGTGCTTGAGGCGCAGTCGTTGATTACGTTCACAGCATGCGAAGAGCGAGCCGCCCGAAGCGAGCAGCCCGGAACAGATTCGGTGGGACGTCATCTAGTAAAGTACGAATACCATTTAGGCAACGCAATTGAACGCACAGCCTCTATCCTATCCAGTTTCTGCTGTCATCTTCATGACTGCTTCTCGGAATCCACGCTCCTCTACAGTGCAATACCCTCAGCGCAACACGAGGTTTTGGCAAAAGTCCTGGGCAGCTTACTATGGTAGGTGAAGCCGTTCGCCAATATCTTGTGGGATTGATTAGCTAACATAGCATTTCAACAGGCGGTCACAAAGCGCGCAGGTCGGAAGAAGGACAATAGCAATGCCCAAGCGGCAGGCGGCAGGGGTGGGGAGCCCCAGGTTAGGAAGGCCGTGTTCGAAAGCACCAAGAAGAAGGAGGTTGGGGTTTCGGATCTCACACTCATTAGCAAGATATCGAACGAGGCCATCAATGATAATCTGAAGAAGAGGTTTGAGAATGGGGAAATATACGTATGTGGGGTGGAGAGTCCGGGCAGAGACAAGTCGGGATATAGTGCTGATGGGAACGCAGACTTACATTGGCCATGTGCTGGTCTCTGTTAATCCGTTCCGCGATCGTGAGTGCTAAATAGCGGCAGCGAGAGGGAGATCCGACTGACTTTTGGCAGTGGGTATCTACACAGACACGGTACTGGACTCTTATCGAGGGAAGAATCGACTTGAGACCCCACCACATGTCTTTGCCGTTGCCGAATCAGCTTACTACAACATGAAAGCCTACCAAGACAATCAGTGTGTTATTATATCTGGCGAGTCAGGGGCGGGAAAAACCGAAGCAGCCAAGCGGATAATGCAGTACATCGCCAGTGTATCGGAGGGGAAAGACTCTTCGATCCAGGAGATCAAGGAGATGGTGTTGGCTACGAATCCACTGCTGGAGTCATTTGGTAATGCAAAGACACTGAGAAACAACAATTCCTCTCGATTCGGGAAATACCTAGAGCTGCAGTTTAACGCGCAAGGGGAGCCTGTCGGGGCGAACATCACGAACTACCTTTTGGAGAAATCAAGAGTTGTGGGCCAGATCATGAATGAACGAAATTTCCACATATTTTATCAATTTACGAAGGCAGCGTCATCAAATCACAGAGGTATATTATGCCAGGCGAGTGGGGGAGCTTCAGTAGGCTGACGATATCCAGAGATATTTGGGGTTCAGCAACCACAATCATATACTTACACGAGTCGATCGAAGTGCTTCGACGTGCAGGGTATTGACGACGCAGGTGAATTTAAAGTTACACTGAATGCTATGAAGGTTATAGGCCTATCGCAGGCCGAGCAAGACAACATATTTCGAGTGCTAGCTACCATTCTGTGGCTGGGAAACGTAACATTCCATGAGGATGACAGCGGAAATGCAGCCATTACGGACCAGTCGGTAGTGGACTTTGTAGCCTACCTCCTCGAAGTGGACTCAGCGCACGTCAACAAAGCATTGACATTGCGAGTCGTGGAGACCAGCAGAGGAGGGCGTCGTGGGTCTGTGTATGAAGTACCTTTGAATCCAACACAAGCGACCGCCGTCCGAGACGCTTTGGCGAAGGCGCTCTATTTTAACCTCTTCGACTGGATTGTGGACAGAATCAATGCTTCGTTGAAGGCACGAAGTACAGTTTCAAATTCAGTAGGCATTCTAGATATCTACGGTTTTGAGATCTTCGACAAGAACAGCTTCGAACAGCTTTGCATCAATTATGTTAACGAGAAATTGCAGCAGATCTTCATCCAACTTACGCTCAAGACCGAGCAAGAGGAATATGCAAGGGAACAGATCAAGTGGACTCCAATCAATTATTTCGACAACAAGATTGTGTGCGAACTGATAGAGGAGAAGCGACCGCCGGGCGTGTTCGCAGCGCTGAACGATGCCTGTGCGACAGCACATGCCGATTCTGGTGCTGCAGACTCAACATTTGTCCAAAGACTGAACGCATTATCGTCGAACCCTCACTTTCAACCCAGACAGGGGCAATTCGTCATCAAACATTATGCAGGTGACGTCAGCTACGCCATTGAAGGAATGACAGACAAGAACAAAGATCAGCTGCTCAAGGATCTGCTCAATCTCGTGGGCGAAAGCGGTAATAACTTTGTCCACGCACTGTTTCCCAATCAAGTCAATCAGGATGATAAGCGGCGACCGCCAACAGCTGGAGATAAGATTAAGGCTTCTGCGAATGACTTGGTCTCGACCCTCATGAAAGCGTCTCCATCATATATTCGAACTATCAAGCCTAATGACAACAAATCGCCCACCGAGTACAACACAGGAAATGTCATGCATCAAATTAAATATCTTGGTCTCCAGGAGAACGTCAGAATACGAAGAGCTGGCTTTGCTTACCGACAGACTTTCGACAAATTCGTTGAGCGGTTCTACCTCCTGTCACCCAAAACTTCTTATGCTGGTGAGTATACCTGGACAGGCGATGTTCTGTCAGGTACGAAGCAAATCCTAAAGGATACGAGCATACCACCAGAAGAATACCAGATGGGTGTGACGAAAGCGTTCATCAAGACCCCAGAAACGCTCTTTGCCTTGGAGCATATGCGCGATCGATACTGGCACAACATGGCGATCAGGATCCAAAGAGCGTGGAGGAATTATCTGCGGTACAGGATCGAATGTGCAACGCGCATTCAGAGGTTCTGGCGGAGAGTCAATGGCGGTGGAGAGTACCAGCAATTACGAGATTATGGCCACCAGGTCCTGCAAGGCCGTAAAGAGAGACGAAGGTTCAGCTTGATAGGCTCTAGACGATATCTTGGTGATTACCTTGGTGTTGGAAATAGAGGCGGCTTCGGTGATATAATTCGGGACTCAATCCATCTTAACAGTGAGTGTTCCTCCAATGTTGGAATCAAAGGAAGCATTGACGAGTTACGTAGGTCACGAGAACGTATTGTTTTCCTGTCGGTGCGAATTGCTTGTCACAAAGTTCGGAAGGTCCAGCAAACCCAGTCCCCGAATATTGGTTCTTGTAAGTCGCGTTCCCATCTGTCCTTCAAATAAACGAGACTAACATCGTATAGACCAGTAAAGCCGTATATATCATAGTTTCTGCTATGGTAAACCGACAACTATCCATATCCTCCGAGCGGACCGTACCGATAGGTGCCATCAAATATGTGGGAACCTCCACACTGAAAGACGATTGGTTCTCGCTAGGTGTCAGCTCGCCACAAGAGGCGGATCCATTGATAAATTGCGTGTTCAAGACGGAATTCTTCACACACTTGAAAAGAGCTGTGCGCGAAAACCTGAATCTTAGGATAGCAGAACAGTGAGTTTCAGGCCGAAGATCTATGCAGCTTGCTAAATCTATCAGGATCGAGTACAACAAGAAACCCGGAAAGCCATCGACGGTAAAGGTCGTGAAAGATTCGACCGTCAGTAGAGACGACCTTTACAAAAGTGGCACCATTCATACAGGTCCAGGCGAGCCGGCGAATTCCGTGTCCCGGAAAACACCCAAAGGAAAGCCCAAAGCTGCGAAACCAGTAACTCAGGGAAAGCTGCTGCGTCCGGGAGGCCCTGGAGGTGGGCCATCGAAGCTGGCGTCTAGGCCTGCAGCAGCACGACCTGTACCCCAGGCTCAACCTTTGCCCTCACAACCAACCCAACCGAGGCCGACCCCAGCCCAGACATCGCGCCCTGTGCCTCAACCGGTGGCCCCTCAATCAAGACCGGTACGTCAGCCATTGGCTGCCTCAACACTGGCTGTTGTCAATGGCATTGGCCACAGCCGGACAGAATCATCATCTTCCATCACCCGAGCGCCACCACCGCCACCCACTGCTCCTCCAGCAGCAAGGAAAGATACCTACAAAGCTCTTTACGAATTCAATGGTCAAAGTCAAATCGAGCTCCATCAGCTCACAAAAGACGAGATCATCGAAGTGCTGCGGAAAGACAGCAACGGTATGCCAATGTTACTTGCCCGTATTCCTCTTACAGCACCGCTAACCCACTCTTCAGGTTGGTGGCTCGCCCAAAAACTCGACGGTTCCGCCCAAGGCTGGGTCCCATCCGCCTACCTCGCCGAAGAAGCGCCCAAACCCCTCCCACCACCCATCGCACCACCCCAACCAGTCGTCCGCTCCGCCCCGCCTCCGCCCCCGACAGTAGCATCGACAAACGGCATCAACGGCACCACCTTACGCCCCGCAGCCACGAAAGCAAAACCCACACCGCCCGCCCCACCGAAACGCCCGGGCGGCGGCGGTCGGAAACCCGCTCCACCGCCCGCGCCGAGGGATAGCGCGGTGAGCATGGGCACGAGTAGCGGGGGTAGCGGGAGGGACACGCCGGATACGAGCGTGGACGGCAAGTCGGACGGGAAAGCGCCGAGTCTGGCGGGTGGTCTGGCCGAGGCGTTGCGGATGAGGCAGATGAGTATGCAGGGCAAGAGGGATGAGGATGATGATTGGTAGTGTTGATGGTTTGTGCACAGTATGATACTGGGCGAACGGGTAGATATGCCAGAATATCGATATAACCAAAGCGCTACTCTATTTCCTCTGCTTATAATCAAGCGCTATCGTTGCAGTATCGTACCTTATCCTAGCCACGCAAAGCACTCCCAAACCTCGTCGCCTCATCGCACTGGTTGACTATTCCCTCCACCAAAACGTCCTGACACCCAATACATGCATAAGGAATTTACCACATACAAAATACACGCAAGACTCCCTACATAAATCATAACCATGAACATGAACATGAGCATGAACATAGCCATAACCATAACTATAACAAATAATCCTTCTACCCGCACCTTTCCCCCCCCCTCTCTTCCATAAAACCCCAACAAGAAAATCCAGAAAGAAAAGAAAATCCCTCATTCGTACCATCAAAAACCCAAAAACCAAAACATCTCCATCAACCCACCTACCTACCGCATCTACATATCAAAGCCCCAAATCAAAGTCTAACATTCACACCTCTTTCTCCCCTCTCATTCACCCCAAGGTACAGTATTCTAGAGCAAATTACATTACTGCTCCATATCATCCTCCCTCAACAGATACAAATACAGACACAAAATACAAATAAACCCAACATCACACCCTTATTCCTCGGCGCACCACGCCAACAGATACGAATTTCCAATTTCCAATTTCCGATCCCAATTCTGGATTTCCGATAGGTATCGAGAATGTGAATGTCAATGTCACAATCAGGGGGGTAAGTGCTATGGCGTATGGAATATCTAGGATAAAAGTGTCGATCGTATTGGAGCAAAAACAGAGAGTAGAATATGTGAAGGTGGGAAGGAGGGAAGATGTGGATTCCATGTCGAACGTCAACGTCACTGCTAATCCTAATGCTAATCCCCAATGCGAAAACCCAGTACCCATCCCCATCCCCATACCCATCGTGGCGACGTACAACATAGTAAAGTCCCTCTGTGGAAAGCGCACGAAGAACGTCTTACACCTATGGAGCCTCAATAACGTATCATGGGTGCCCGCCCCATTTATCCCCCCTTCCAAAATAAATGCTATAGATAGGGGGGGGGGGGGGTTTGGAGGTGAGGTGAGTTGAGGTGAGGTAGATACGACATGGCAAGACGACCCACGGATGGGGATTGGATGCGGAGACGGAGACGGAGACGGGGATGATGTCTGTTTGTAGGAGGAGGGGCGAGAGATAGATCAGATGAGATGATTTGTCAAAAGCTGGGACTAACTACCCTTGTCGACGAGACGGTAAGGTACGATGTCCCGAGCGAAATCGATACATGGACGAGTTGAAAAGTGAGCACATAGCGTGGTAATCTCAGAATCTGTTATTATTTGCTAGCCAGAAGACGCCCTGTTCGTGAGAACTTCTATCGGCGGTTTTTGTTTTATCTATGCCTTGCTCCCCCCCAATAATCCACTTCTTGCACGCCATAGAATAGAAAAAGGAAAAGCCCCAAAACACCGAAAAACTCGCCGGCTAAGAAACTCAAAAGTAACATCAGAAATACCTTCTAGAAAAACGACGTTATAACGCCTTTTCCATATCCACAATCTCCATGAAGTCGTTCGCATACTTTGCGCGTTCTTGCGTTGTCGGCCTCGGGAGCGGCTTGCGTGCCACACCACCATAGCCAAAGTGCGTCTCCAGCGCACTCTTCGTACCCACGATACCGCCCGAAATTGCCGCCCAGTCACCCCGCGCTACGATCGCTTGGAGCTTCTGCGCCTCCGGCAGCTTTCCCTTGGTGTATAGCTCAATCACCCTGACGCAGGCTTTGGGTGCCACGTTGCCGATGCCGCAGATCACGCCGGAGCCGCCCACGATGAGCGTCTGGAGGGTGAAATCTGCAGAGCCTCCCATACACATGAAACCGGAGCCGGGATCCCGGGGAGTGACTGCGTTGGTCGCCGCGGCGATTCGAGCCAATTTGCCGGTGTTTCCGCAGGTCAATTTGCATCCTACGATGTTGGGATGCTTTGCCAATTTGTTGATGTCATCCGAGGAGAGGTCAATGCCAGCGACAGCTGCTGGGTAATTGTAAATCAGGATGGGTATCGGCGAAGCATCGGCAACGTCCTGGAAAAACTCGATGACCGTGTCTGACCTGTGCAATGGCTTGTAGTATGATGGGGGAAGTACTAAAGCATAGTCGCCTCTGGACGCCAAGGCCTCTTTGCATAGCTCGATGGTTTCCCGCGTAGATTGAGCTCCACAACCAACGATGAGCGGCAAGGTGTGAAATCCAGCGTCGTTCAATGCCCTGCGTGTTGTCTGGGTGACGAGCTTTCTCTCCTGATGAGAAAGATGGACCGCTTCCCCGTTGGATCCTTGAGTGGCGAGGCCTGCTACGCCAGCTCTGGCAAGCCTTACGGCATGTTTGCCCATAGCTGCAAGGTCGAGATCCTCGTTGGGTTTGAAAAAAGCAATTGTGGGCACGTAGACGCCCGGCTGTAGTGGCTTGCTCATCTGGATGTCGTCAATGGAAGAGACGGATGTGCTGTGTAGAGAATCACTGGACTGCGAAAATGGCGAGTTCGCGGCACTGACGGGGATAGTGATATCAGGTGAAGAGAGCATATATGTTGAATCGTCTTGGTGGAAGCTCGATGGAGGTGGAGGGGTCTTATGGGAGGACATAATGCGAGTCGAGAACAGAATGGGGAAAATTGAGGTGAGACGATGAAGGAAGAAATAGCGGCGACTTATCGTCAGAGTACATGACTTGCCGAAGAGGAAGGGGCGTTCCGAGGTTAAGTACCTGTAGAATATTAAATATTAAATCTTTAATGTTGACAATCGTGTACTCCGTAGCAAGATCAGCAGTGAAGAGGTCCGAGCGCCAGGGACTGGAGGCTCCCCTGTAGAACGTGGGGGTCCAAGATATCCAAGATGGCACATGGTGGTGGTGCTGGCCACCGCAGTAAGCTGATAAACGAGAAAGTTGAAATGAATGGGAAAAGAGGGCCTCCGGAGGTTTATCCTGCATCTTTTCAACCATCCCTGCGTCTTGTACCCTCATTGGCTGCCATGGCTGCTCCGCCTTCGTAGACATGTCATGTGGCAGTGTAAGATCCTCGCTTCCTTACCCCACACTGCCCACATCTATCTCCATACAACCACTCGCCTACCCTGAAAAAGCCAGCAACGGAGGATTATTGCAGGACGTTCTGCGGAACTGAAGGTGTCTCAGATCATAGGTCCTGGATCGTAGTTCGGATGCCGGAAGACGTAAGTCAGCGCAACATCTCGTCACTGTCGAATCGGTCAGGCACTGAAGCATGGGCAGACATTGCTAAGTGCGGCAGTTGCCTGGCTAAGGAGGGAGCTGCAGACGACAGGATGCAGATAGCGAAAGGGCAAACCTTCTTTTTCTCCGATAGGTTCCTTGGCGGGCATGGTCAAAGTATCGCACCCTCCTATCATGCTGAGTGAGCAATCAGCGAGCAGATACGAGTCCGATCCGTGGCCAGCATGTGAAGATGCCTGGAGCCGCGAGCCCAAAGGTCGGATAGCCTTCTCGACTCCATCATGCCGGGCTCCACTTTCCGCCTTCATCTCCCGATGCGTGGGGGTTGCGCCGGGCTCGGCGGGGGGATCCGTCACCTGGATGCCGCTAATGCACTGGCGCCATCTGAGCCGAGGTTCATCTCGGGGAAATCCAAGCACACGCCAGAGCAAAGCCTGGTACATGACCAATGCTTTGTTCGCATTCTCAAGATCCAGCAGCCATCGTGAATATTCTCAAGCGTACACATGTAACTAGTTCAGCTCCATCCAATCCACAGGTTATCTTCCATGTGGCTCGAGCGCTGGGATTTTCGATTCGAGCCTTGGCAATCGACTAGCCCCAATTAGGGCCAGTTGGGATATGGCAGTATTTGCCTCCTGCTCCCTTTACCGCATACGTTGATTATCCGAAGGAATTCTTCCGCCATCGGAGCTACGCATCAGAGATCGAAAGGGGCTGATCTTCAGCCGGTATGACCTGCATATGTACGACACATACTCGCGTGGAAAGTACTGCCTATCGCCTTAGTTGCAGATTCATGCGTCCGAGCGTCCGAAATAGCTGTCTTTCCCCGCAAACGATCGTAGATGGGGTCTTGCCACTCAGACCGTTGGTCCCTCGTGGGCTTGCCAATGACTAATTAGTGAATCTTAGTGCTGTAGCTCTGCTTCTTTCGTAGGAAGGCGAGTCCCCATGTTGAAGTGCCCGGTCAAAGCTCGAGACTGCATTACAGATGAAGATCGTCCTTTCGTATTCGTCTATCTAGCATCCTCTGTTGGGTATTCAGTGGTTGCTGGTCGGAGGGATCTTTCCGTGAAGCAATTCAGCAAGGGGGACTTCGTCTTCATCGTAGAACTCGACATCTTCATCGACCCCAAAGTCGTCCAGTCGATCACCTTCGGAATCACGCCATCCATGCTCACCATTGATCAATCCGGAAGATTCTCCTGGTTCGATCCCGACAGTCTCGGGTGCTTGATCGTTATGATCAACGCCTATCCTATCAATCCGGCGATGCCTGACAGAAGGGAATCCAGGGTCGAAACGCTTCATGTCTTGCCGTTGCCTCTGACGAAATGCGTCGAGTCGATCTTGCCCTGATGCCATTTCGTCATCACGGCTGAAAGCTGGGCTATCTGAGGGTCGGAATCTCGATCTGGGCATTCGACTTGGGTCCGGGGGTGGCCATGAGAGGGAAGGATCTGAGCGGACCCTGTCAGCAGCGCCAAAGGAGTCCTCGAGTTGGGTACCTTCAAATCCGTTGGTGTCAAAATCTTGGCCAGACTCATTCGTGGGCGTTGGGGCTAAGGGCCACAGCCAAAGCAACGGATTACTGCTCATCCCTTGTCTGATATTGGCGTATATTCCTATGTCGTAGGGAAACTCTTGTTTTTGGATCCTGATCCTTGTGCCATCTGGTCCATCCAAGTAACCTCCTTGCTTTCGTGCTCGATGGACAAGGTTTTCATGCCGTTCGATTTCCCAGCCCTCAATTGTCGTGACATTGCCACCTAAACACCAGATATTACGAGCGAAGAGAAGAGCAAGAGCAAATAATGTGGTCGAGTTGACAAGAATGAAGACGAAGAGAAAGATCATTTGGGCGGCAGTTGGACCAAGATACTGAAAGGCCTCACATAAGCATGAGCCTTGATCTGATACAGGCGGGCACGTACGCTTGGAAGGTTGCGTCCTTCCCAAATGTCGGCTGCGCGAATATACAAGAAGTACGCGAGATAGGTCATGGAAGTGACTGCGTAGAATATGAAGCGAAGAAAATGGGGATAGGTGCGATGGGAGACACAATTGATGGTCCACGGGCAATGGTGGTCCATTTTTGGGATACATCTGACTGCGTATATTAGACTTCGAATCACCCAAAGCTGCTGCAATGTCCATTCACCTCTGGCATATCTTGCAGTGATGTGCTCTGGGCGGCTTGAAAGCTTCACACTTCCTGCACCACCTTTGCCGGTCACGAGTCAGAGTCAACCATGACGATTCTGAAGCCAGTCGGATCACAAAACCAGGATTCGTCAAACATGCTCGAATATATGATATCCAGATGCAGATCACAAGGCTATTGAAGATAGCTACTTGTCGAGGCCGCAGTGGATGTGGTTGCATGGAAAGTAAAAGAATTTGACTTCCGTAAGCAAGAAAACCAATCAAGCTGAGCACACCCAGCACTGCGAGCCGCTCTAAGGAGCTTTGAGGCATGGAGTTCTAGTGGTAGATTTTGAAGGAAAGTGCATGGTGGGATACTGCCTCAGTACCTCAGCTGCACCATGCCAAGTAACCTATGAGCTAAGCCTTTTGGGATTAGTGGGCTCGAGTACTTTACGTAGTGCGAGTACGATACGATAGGCGGATTCCTGCCTCTCATGGATCACTACCTAGGTACCATCCAGACTACCCATTTCCGTAAGGCTTAAACCCCTATAATCACAAGCACGAGATGCCGCACTTAAGTTGCAAACTGCGCTTGGAAGAAGCCTCCGGTCATTTCGAAATATCAAAATTACTCTGAATGTGTATGCCTCAAGAGTTCTTGTCCCGTTCGATGTATCCGTAGGCACAACACCAGTGCAACAATTGGGTCTGCGTGGCATCCGAGGACCTCGGGAACCTGGGCAAACGCATTGATAGACCCTGAGACGTAGCACAAGAGTCTCCGAACGCCTGTGGTGCGATTTCGATGACAATAAATTAAAACAAAAGGCTGAGCACAAATTTCGGTATGATAGTCTGCATTGTTCGTGAAATGCTCCCACTCATCCGAGAATCATTTATCTGGTGTGAGTGGCATAAAGCAAAGGTTATGGTAATCGACAGAACGACCGAGTATCGGACCTTTCCCATCATTGCGTATGACTTATGCAATGCCATAAAATATGAGATTTAGTGTTCACAATGATCAATGCCGCCAGGACGCCGTCAAGTCTTTTCATTGCCAAGCAATTACAGTTCACGCTTAGGGTTCACTGCCAATTTCAAGTCGCAAGGGTTAGTTGCAGAATTAGTGATTGATGGCACACATACAGATCCTGAAACCCCCCCGCCTGTTCCAACTACCATGCCCAGCCATCGAAATGGTGCGCCGTGCGTTCTGAAGCCCTCTTCTTGAACATTCAGGTCCACATTGACCAGCTTAGATATCGGGCTGCTGTTTTCTCTTACAGCATGCTGTTGAACGGGCCTTTGAGCAATCGAGGACTAGGGAAGATCTTGCTTCGTTTGGCTGATTGTGTCGCCCCGCTGATGGCTCTGGATCAAAGACGACAGAGCCTTTTCCATCCGACCATTTTTCCTTCGAGCATACTCGACCTCTTCCTCCAATCGTTTGCCCTTCATCTCTAGGTCTTTGATTTGTTGTATGAGCTGCGATTTTGCACTCTTGGATTGCACTTCGTATCGACATGGATCCGCATGCTTACGATCCACACACCTTTTGCAGGCCGGTAGACCACCGCCGCACTGTTCATGATATCAGCGGCAACGTGATGTGAGCCGATGGACAGCTCCAGATACCTGTGTCTTTGCCTTCTTGCAGCTGGTGCAAGCGTTCAGAATCATCGACGTTGTGACCCTTCGCCTCTTGATAGATGGGGTATATGTCGGTTCCACTGAGCTTACTCCGCCAGAAGAATCCGATTGCTTCAAAGGCCCCGTTGCATGCTTGAGGACCATGGCTGTAGGTACTGAATTTGCCAATGGCAGAGACTTCAGTTACTACCAATGGGATAGCGAAGCCGGTCGATATATCAATTCACGATACGATGCTGGCGTTTGAACCAAGTCAAACGATCCCTATTGATCCATCTGAGATCTGAGATTTCCAAGCAGTCGAGTTGTAGTTCGTCCAATAGCTATCGAGACACCTGTGATCCTATTCCCAATACACGGTAGAATGAGTCTATTTGCGTACAGTCTCTTCCCTGGCCCATTGGCTCGGAGACCAGGTGTGGCATGTCAAAGTTAAAAAGATATCGTGATCATGACACGCCTGGTTGTCAATGCCAAGAAACGCGGATCCGCTCCGCGCAAATCTAACTCGAAACCCATACTCGCCATACAAGAGGATGTGTAGACAGAATTGGACCTTGGTTCGGACCAATATATGACGAGTCCAATGACATCCACCCTTATTGCTCGTCTTCAACAGCAGATCAATCCCTTTATGGTACTCTAGCTTCTGCTAATGTCCCGTTGCAAAAACCAGTACCTTCTGTCCATACCTTGACATCTCCACTACGAGCCATCAAGCCAAAGCATGACGTGTGCCACTATTGCCTACCCCTTTCACTCGCAAGTCTTGCTTCATACACCCTATGAGCCCTTCCCATCACAGATCCCAGCAACACCTCGGTTACGCTTATTAGGCAGGCACCCGTTACATCTGTCCGTCTGACATATCTGCTCCTTTCATCAACATGCCGACGTGATGTGAACATTTCCGGACGTACATTAAGACCTGGCCTCCTGTTAAAGCCTCCGCAGAGGTTGAGGATGTTGTAAAGACGGCGACGATCATGAAGCAGCGAAATTTGCATTGGTGAAAAGCTCGATATTGGTATCTACCTCAGCCCAGCAACCATGTTGCGGATAATCGTTCTGAGCGGGCGAATAAATTTGCTGCAGCCAATGACAATATTGTCGACAATGTTGAGCTCCAGAGTGATCGACTTTGCATGCCATATTAAAGACAGCTTTTCCGGCAAGTGTACCAATTTCACACCAAGGTCTTACTGCTCATATTCTGCGACTTACCACTTATAAATGACAGTATAGCCGATGCTTGAATATTGGGTTTACTTTTATGTTTGGGATCCATGTTCGACTCCAGCATCCGGGCTCCTTCCACCAAATTCTGCTTGAGTTGTGCGACATCTGTGGATTTTCCCTCTACGTTCTCCCAGAGAGGATCGAGGTATTCGCATGCTGCAATGCAAACGGCATAAATCAGATATGTTGTACAGTACAGCTCGGATACAGTTTCGTATCCTCGGACAAAATGCTCCATGTCCAGAATGGTATGGGCAGGATGCACCCAAACCCAATAGATGGAAAATAAGTGCTTTATCAGTCGGTGGTCTGACAAATCGGTGGGCCCGCGACAGGCCCTACTTCTCAATTCGCTGACAGACCCAGGAGGTGAGGGTCTTGCATGGGCTTGGCATGTCTGTAAGCTCGCATACAATGTCATTGGTGATGGCTGTGGTAATGGACTGTTGTAAGGCGTTTCAAGTGTCGACAGATCGCTTCCACGCCTCATTGAAGGTGTAGCAGTCGACGGACTTTCGTAAGCTGGGTCTAATCTTGGAAGGCTTTCTTCGTTCTCTGCGAGGGAAGGGACGCGAGACAAAGTCATGCCACAAGAATCCTCTGACGAGCTGCGTTTCATTTGAGGCGGTGATAACAGAGGTGCAATCCGTTGCGCGATGGATGCTAAATGCTCCTGATCGCGCAGTCCCTGGAGGATGCTAGAGACCTCATGGCCACTGCCCAGAGAAGTGAGCAGCTGCGTAGACGAAGCAAGTTGCTGTCGAAGTTGGGTGTTCTCGCGTTTCATTTCGGTCTTCGATGCCCTCAGGCTGATCTCATAAGTACAAACGGAGCCGAGACGGTTGGTACATTTGATGCAAGGGTTCTTGCCATCACACTAACAGCGATTCTAGGGTCAGACGACTTGCGTGAAGAGGCATGCAAGCAACGCTCTGGGCCGGGAGACAACGTTTCACCTTTGTACGCCTTTTCTGGCAATTAGTGCACGCATTGGCTACATTCGCCGAAGCCTTGGAACGTTCTGCTGGTATATTGCCATCTTGCTCCACTTTCAACTTCTTCATCTTGTTTTGGTACGAGAGATGAAAGTCCGAACAGCGTGAAGGGAGGTGGTAAGGTAGCCATCGATGTCGCCAAAATCATTATTCACATGTTGTAGATAGATGCGCCACAGCATCCCGGACGTACGTCCGATCTCCCATCGAAGATCCCCAAAGTACCCGTGTTATTTTGTATTACGTGGGTAACGATCACACCTGAAAGATACTCTAGCCCCATGCGATGAGACCAATAAGATGAGCTAGCAGGGCGTCGAGAGTCTGTGATTAATGGCAAAGGATAGCATACGTGGATAACAAACGATCGATACACTCGTTGCGCGATTCGATCTTGTATGGCCATCATCTCAGGGTCTGCCGATGCATACTTGCTTCCCGATACCTGATATGACTTACCCCTCGTTGACAGCAAGCTAGTATTGGTTCCGCCTGAAACCATAGCTACCTTACTGACTACTATCCACGTTATTCTACGACTCCCTCAAGGTTTGCCATGCTGGAATGCTCTAGAACTACCCAAATCAAAAGACCGTCCTGTCCTGAAGATCTAGAATAGAATAGCTCCTTAGCTCCTCATCGTTTGTCCCTTTCTACGGTCAGGCCATATCATCTCTTTCAAGCCTCCTCCTAATGTCTACCTAAATCTCTTCCGGCTTCAGTACATAACCATGCGCTCCATCTCTTCTCTCGCTGTACAATGACATCCCGTCCTAACGGGCATCAACCATACCATAACGGCTTGATCCATCAAGCAGGAAAGAAGAAGCGCACCTCCGACGATCTACCCGAGTTCATCGGGGACTTTGTACCTGTACTAGATCAGACCACGTATCCAAAATATCCTAGAAGCTTGAAGCGACGCAGGCTGTCCTACAGGGAGCAGCCATGGAGGCAGCTGCTCCAATCAGGCATACACTTCCGTAAGCGGCTCACGTTATGGAAACCTCAGGAGCTTCTATGGATACCCCTTGTCTTAATCATAACATGGGGCATCGTCTTGTGGTTGGGGGAGAAAGCTGTCTTCAGGCGCAAGGTTGAAGAATGTGCCTGGAATCGTTGGGAGAATTGGGTACGCCCCTGTTCCTGCTGTCCAGACGGACTCATCTATCATCACGATCTACCCATTCTGACTATCTTCGTAGCCCGCCGCATCGGAAGCGCACCGCGTCGTCCTCGTCGCGGATCCTCAACTGGTGGATCCCCATACGTATCCTGGACGACCGTGGCCTCTCTCATCGCTCACGGTCCGCTACACTGACCTTTACATGCGTAAGGCGTTTCAGCATATCCTGACTATTCTTTCTCCAGACTCGGTCTTTTTCTTAGGCGATCTGTTCGATGGAGGGCGGGAGTGGTCGACTTATACTGGCAATACCGAAGAAAGGGAGAGCTCTGACAAGAGGTGGAGAAAGTATGATACAAAGTACTGGATGAAAGAGTACGCTCGCTTCAGCCGCATCTTTTTCGATCCCTGGCTTCGAGGAGAAAGGCCTGGTCGAAAGATCGTTGCAGGGCTTCCCGGAAATCATGACCTAGGGCTGGGCACTGGTATACGAATACCAGTACGAGAGAGATTCCAGGCATATTTTGGAAATGGGAATAGATTCGATATCGTTGGCAATCACTCATTCGTGTCTCTGGACACGGTTTCATTGAGCGCGAAGGGACAACCAAACCAAATTCCGAGTGAACAGGGCCTCAGCGCAGAAGCTCATAGTAGAGATGTGTGGGAACCTACGGAACTGTTTTTGCACACAGCGAAGATGGAGAAAGCTAGGGCCATCGATCGTGCGTTGAGAGTGCGCAACGGAAAGCCAGAGAACGAGGTTCTGGAGCATATTACGTTGGAGCTCGATGATCCTAAAGCCCATACGATCACTCTTGGTGAGCAGATGATCGCAGATATTCCAACCGTCGTCCTCACACATGTGCCGCTGTATCGGGCTGAGGGAACACCCTGCGGACCCCTTCGAGAGCGATTCCCTCCGTCGAAGTCCACCGATGGTGAACCACTAGAGAAAGATGCTGGCAATTCAATTCACGTGCAAGCAGGAGTACAGTATCAAAACGTACTTACTCCAGCGATATCGAGCGAAATTGTAGATCTCGTAGGAGATGTGACACATGTCTTTTCGGGGGATGATCACGATTATTGTGATATCATCCATCATGGCTATACTTCCAAAAATGGGGGAATACGGGAGATCACGGTCAAGTCTATCTCCTGGGCAATGGGGGTTCGCAAGCCTGGAGTCGTCCTACTGAGTTTGTGGAATCCAGTGGATGCGGAGGGAAAGGGAATTGGCAAAGAGTCCATGAAAGCGGCCACGATCCAAGCCCATTTGTGTCTACTGCCTGACCAGCTCTTGATCTTCATTCGATACGCCTGGCTCTTAATCATCACTATCCTTACGCTATTTATTCGCGCGATTAGGACTGTGTACAAATATAAGCATCCGGAGAAAATCGACGGGCAGCTACTGCCACTATCAAGCATGGTATCCTCGCATAGCAAGCGAGGGGACGGGACTGCTGCTTCAGCTCGCTCGCCGCCTTCCAAACCCCGCCTCTCCGTCAGGTCATCTGCTGCGAGGCCGCGGAGTCTAAGCCCCTCCAACGGGTACGGTTACCAGCCGCTTGAGAAGGAAATCGAGTCATCTTGCACTCATGATAGAGGGGATGAGTTCAACCATAGTCTACTAGGAATCCACGAAATGAACAACATTACTTTGGATGAACCCTCCAGTCTCAAGCGTACACAAGGATTACTTGCAATGTACGACGAATTTCGCTTCAGCGTTGTGCAAGTGGCAATCCCTGTGCTCGTTTTCTATGGCTGGCTACTCGTCAATAGTTAATATACCTGCACCTTGTACAGCTACTTCATCATGGGGTCTTTCCAGCTTGCCTGCTGTTTCAAAGCGGAGTCCTCAAGGCGATAATGCCATAAAAGCCAATCTACTAAAGCTCCCGCCTCTAGCAAGCGCTCGCTTTTTCAAGGGAAGACCCATCAAAGGATCGGTGGGACGTTCTTGACTATCGCATTACGGATGTCAAATCCTGAAGTGAAAGATCTTCTCAGTAAACGCTGGCTTCCACAGCGGTTCAGACATAAACACACAGACAACGACAGCACATGGACAGATTCAAAGTCTGCTCATGGCACCCAACCTCTCATACATGCCGATTCGTCGGCAACAGGCAGCGGTCCCAGTCAAGTCCGTCCTCCGGCAGCTTCCCAAGCACAGGATCCATCCTTGAGAACGCCCTCCCTGGGGCTGAGCGGACTTTCTACTCCACCTACGTTTGCATACATCAGCCTGCTAAGTCAAGAGGTAAAAGCCAAGCTTTTCCATAGGCACTTCTTTCACGACACCGAGAGCCACTGTTATGGTCGCAAGTCTATTGGCAACATCGAGTTCCGTAACGAGAGCGTGGCAGATAGCATGAGATCAGTCCGCTGTCAGTTAGCGATGAAAGGAGGATGATCAAGTCATGATCAAGTTCCACCTCAAACGCGGGAAGTCCCAAACATACCTATGCACGAAGTCTGTGAAGGATCAGGCATCGGGTCTTAGAAAGTGTAGTGATCGAAGATTGTGTTCAACGATCAATATAATGCCGTCAGACTTGTACATAGTACACATGTGTATCTATTTCTCCTGAACCACTCACCACTGCATGTTGAAAGGTCACATGTTCCGACCAACATGCACCACTGGACTTGATTCCTTTGGTTTGCCAATAACATTTCAGCGAATGGGGGATGACTCAGTCGGTTAATTTGCAACAGGAAACGCCGAACCTCGGCCCATTATCTCCGCCACTATTGCATGCCTGTCAACAACCCCACAAAGAGTCCCATATCTCCTCCTTCTTGTCCACACAATATTCTTACACTTGAATCCTACCAGCTTCCCGTCACAAGCTACTTCCTTCCCAACTCTAAGTATATATGGCACCACGAGTGATTGTTGTTGGTGGTGGCCGTAAGCAACGCTCAAAAGCCCCTCCTTTCCTTGAGCGGCCACTGATTTCATGAACAGTGTCCGGCCTGAGTGCTGCCCATACTATCTATCTCGCCGGAGGCAATGTTCTACTCCTTGACAAGAACAGTGCGTACAATATTCCTCTCCCGGTGAGGCCGCCATACTGAAAGAAGCCGCAGACTTCTTTGGCGGAAATTCGACAAAGGCAACGTCCGGTATCAACGCCGCTTTGACTCGAACGCAAGTCGACGAAAAGATTTCTGACAGCGTTAAACAATTCTACGACGACACGCTAAAGTCGGCACGAGACAAGGCCCGCCCGGACCTGATCAAGGTCCTCACATACCAGTCCGCTTCGGCCGTGGAATGGCTTCAGGATGTTTTCAATCTAGATTTGACTCTCGTGTCACGGTTAGGGTATGCATATTCGATGTTGTCCACGAAAGCGTTTTTGCTGACGACTATACCAGAGGCCATTCTCAACCACGAACACATCGAGGGCACGATGCTAAATTCCCTGGTATGGCAATCACGTACGCCCTCATGCAGCGACTAGAGGAGCTCGTAGAGAGTGATCCGCAGCGAGTTCAAATCATCAAGAAAGCCCGCGTGACTAAAGTCAATAAGGAGGGTAATAAGGTCACGGGGGTTTCATACGAGTTCGGAGGTGAGGAGAGCTCAATCGATGGAGTCGTTATCTTGGCTACTGGAGGCTATGCTGCGGATTTCGGGGACACATCATTACTCAAAAAGCACAGGCCCGATACTTTCGACCTGGCTAGCACCAACGGAACCCATGCTACGGGTGATGGGTTGAAGATGCTGATGGAGATTGGTGGTAATGGTATTGATCTAGACAAAGTCCAGGTACATCCTACAGGATTGGTGGACCCCAAAGATCCGGGCTCGAAATGGAAGTTTTTGGCTGCTGAAGGTGTCTATTCCTGCGCGTCTTCCCGGGTTCCGTTCAGGAGCTAATAGATGTACAGCTCTGCGTGGTGAAGGTGGTCTCTTACTCAACGGCGAGGCGGACCGATTCGCTGACGAGCTCGGTCACCGTGACTACGTCTCGGGCGAGATGTGGAAGCAGAAGGAAGCCAATAAGTGGCCCATCCGCTTGGTGCTCAACTCAAAAGCATCCAAAGTACTTGATTTCCATACTCGTCATTACTCTGGTCGTGGCCTGATGAAGAAGATGAGCGGTAAAGAGCTCGCAAAGGAGATCGGGTGCTCTGAAGACAAACTTGAGAAGACCTTCTCAAAATACAATGCTATTGCCGACGGTAAGGAGAAAGACCCATTTGGCAAGAAATTCTTCCACAATCTCCCCTTCAACATCGACGACACCTTCCACGTGGCTGTCATGGAGCCAGTCCTTCATTTCACAATGGGTGGCATAGAGATCAACGACAAAGCCGAAGTCCTGAACTCCGACGGCAAGCCATTCGAGAGCTTGTACGCTTGTGGTGAACTCGCAGGTGGTGTCCATGGCGCCAACCGTCTCGGCGGCTCTTCACTCCTTGGCTGCGTCGTCTACGGTCGTGTGGCAGGTAGCAGCGCCAGTCAATACCTGTTCCAAAAAGTCATCACGGGCGGCATCTCCACCGCTTCCCAACGTCTCGGCCAGATCTCTCTACACATCGATCCGTCAACCCATGGCAAGATCTCCGTCGAATGGGCCGATGGCTCCAATGCCTCCTCCGACTCAAACTACTCTTCATCTGTAGGCGACAAGAAGCAAGAGCAACAGTCTCAGAAGTCTGTTGCCCCTGTCATGAGTGCGAACGCAGACAGCAAAGATCCAGGAAAGGTGACCAAGCCGAATGATCCGGTGGAGTTCAAGGTTCCGGAGAAGGAGTACTCGATGGAGGAGGTACAGAAGCATAACAAGAAGGACGATCTGTGGATCGTCGTCAAGGGCGTCGTGCTCGATGTGACGAATTGGCTTGATGAGCATCCGGGAGGACCGCAAGCACTCTTCAGTCATATGGGAAAGGATGCTACTGAAGGTATGTCGTCCCTGCCTGCCTTTGTTGACCGAACTGTGCTGACGAATCGATGCAGAATTCGAGATGCTGCACGATGACGAGGTGATCCCCAAGTACGCTGCCAATATCGTCATTGGACGTGTGCAAGGGCAGACGCCAAGCTTGGAGATATAATGACTGTATGAAAGAAATTCAGACTGCGTATGAATTTGGGGGACGGTCTTGGACAAGCATCGGAGGCGTTGGTTAGGCTGTTGTTTGTGTATTGATAGCAGAAAGCAATTGAAAGCAACGTGGTATATCAACCCATTCCATCGCCTTCCATCCCATCTCATCCCGTCATACCTTATTGTTGCCCCACAGCAAAGCTAGCAAGACCTCTCTTCCGTCCACCCTTAATCCCCTCCCCATCCACCCTGCCCCCCATCTCCTTCCCCTTCCCTCCCCCCACCCATACCCAACACATCATTCAACAATCCACTCCCCCTCCCAAAACTCCCTCATCCCCCTCGCCTCCCGCTCTCCAATCCATTCCTCCAACACCCCCCTTCTTCCCCTCTCTCCCGTCATTGTCTTCGTCGTCGACAACTCCACCACTTCGCGGAGCGAATGGCACAGGTCGCTTAGGATGTTTGTGTTGTGTGGTGACAAGGGGAGGGTGGGGGACGAGGATGTGAGATGGGGGAGGAGGGTTAGGGGGGAAGGGAGCGGGGGAGGGGATGGGAGAGGATGAGGGAGCTGGG
>JAABUR0100001163.1_pt1 | contig 49319 bp, 29 predicted proteins | sample 5560091 | NCBI WGS metagenome assembly JAABUR01 (sample SAMN10711879, study PRJNA513375) | rock metagenome | isolation source: Antarctica rocks | place: Antarctica: Victoria Land, University Valley sud | reverse complement strand
GGTGCGTGGGGGGCGACGCCGTCGTCAATGGTCAGTTTGTAGATGTATGTTTTTTTGGGGTCGAGGGGGGGTTTTGGGAGGGGTTGGTGGGGTTGCGTCGGGGGTTGGGGGGAGGGATTGGAAGGCCATTTGGATGTGGGTTGAGGCTTTGAGGGGTTGGTGAGGTTTTGGGTGGGTTTGGGTGGTCGGTTGGTTGCGTTCTGAGGTTTTCGTGAAGTTTGGAGGAGGTTGGAGGTGGAGAGGGGGGATGTTTTGTTTCGTTCTGTAATTTGTTGTGGGTGATTAGTCTTCAGGTATCACCATTGGCTCAGTCTTCTCACTGTGGCCCTTGGTATGGATGAGGAGCTTTGAAGATCTGAGATTTGTTTTTGTTTGGATCTTTGGAAGGCGATGGAACCGATTTGCTTGCGGTTTTCGAAGTGTACTGAGATTGCTGTGGTGCTTGCTAAGTAGGGTGAGTGGTAGCCGGATCGCTCATGGTAATGTAGATGGAGGAAGTGTCGTAAAAATGTTGGGTTCAAGTGATGAGGAAAGAAGTTGTGCCGTAGTTAGGCGGAAGGAATTTTGAAGTGATGAAAGGCGTTCTATACTGTGGTGAAAGAGAGACCATAGATTGAGGGATTTTTCAAATTGAAGTCGCCGAAGAAAGAAAGACAGTTGTCACCAGTATGAAGGCTTACTTGGAAAGGTTGGGCCTAGACGAGGAAAGAGAAGACAGCTGAGAGTGATGAGAAGTTTAAGCCTCTGAATTCCATTATTGAGTTTGGTCGATGCAAACATCGGATTGACAAAATACGGAACCGCCGTTTTATACATCATGAACCATCGATCAGGTACGTGTCCTTCATATCTAAGAGCGCAAATGCAACTGAGGTCCATTATGCACTCGTATGAATGAATATAATACTTTTGCGATGATGATATTCTGCCCTGGTAACGTCGACCTCAGCTTCCAAGGATGGCTTCGTTCGATTTCCGCATAGTGGGACAACCACGTGTAGCTAGGCATTTGCATTAGTATGCAGACGAAACCAGTACAGGCAGCAGTCAGCAGTCTGCTGAATTCTTTTCTGAAGATATCGTAATGTGAGGTGGGACATCAAACAGCACGCGCAATGTCGGTACGCGATGGGTATTCGAGATGGGTATTAGGTGGAATCTGGGGTTCCTCCGTCACGCTCCATCCGACCGTCTTCCTAATGATCTTCGATTGGCTTGTCTGGCTATCGTTATCCGAATCTGGGCTCGGAACTTTGGACGAGATGGTCGTCATTTGCCCGTGATCTCCCGTTCTCTTCACCCCCGAAAATCCCATATAGCTCATGCGAAGATCGGTGAGCTGAGACTTCGATGCGGGCTTGGATGAACGTCCCGATTTGATATAGTCCTTGGTGAATCGATTTGCATAGCCGAAGCCGGGCATGGTGGACGGCGCGTCTATCTCTGCGCGCAACATGCCTGTTTCGAGGGCGGACATGAAGGGCTTGAGGTAGGGTATGCAGGTGGTGATGAGACACAGGGCTTGGACGATCGAGGTGAGAAGGACGACGGTCCATAGGTCAAAAGTCATGTCTTGTGAATGGGCGACTCGGCTTTGGAGAAAATAGAGTTGAACAATGACGGCTGCAATTACGCTGCGATGTTTTAGCAAAACAGTTCGGACTGGCGCCGCTCCTTACATGGGGCATACTGACATGACACGAGCAGTGAAGCAGCCAATGACAATGGCTTTTCGGCTTTTTTTGATTTGGAGGTTGGAGAGAATCATCCACGGCAGGACAGTCAAAGCCAATTCGGTAAGGATGTTGACGATGTGGAAAGATGTCCAGAATCCGGTGATGTTGATGCATTTTTGGCCGTCCAAAGATTCCCACGGATGTGGTAGACGGCATTGGAAAGCAACGACGAGAATGCTCGAGACCGTCCAAAGGCAGATAAAGGCCCCGACGCCTAGGACGAGTTGTTTTTGGAATATTATGGGAGTAAGGCTATTGAGGTGAATACAGGCGGAAATCTTGATCATCGACAAGGCTCCAATGTACAAAATGCCCGACGCGTAGTTACTCTGGCGAAGTCAGTACCAGTTGAATATCAACTTGACTCTTCTCACACCTTTTCAAGATGCGTCAAGCGGCCAGGCGAAACCGCGGCCATGTGCCGACCCACACCATTGGAAGCCTGTATGGAAGTAGCTATCGACTGTCCGATTGCGAGAATCTAGATATCGTGATCAGGTAAATTCCTCGGAACATGCGATGCGAAGCTCATACCAAAGCAATCACAATAACGACATCATCCTGTCTCACTTGCCGAATGACTGCGTACCTGGTTGCAACGCGCGCGAAGACGGCCAGGAAAGCGGTGACGGCAAGAAACCAGGCGACGACGCTCACGAGCGGGCCATGGTTGCTTGCCGTTACCCATAGCGGGGCATTCGTAGCTGTCAGAACCGAGTCGGCGCCCATGGTGTGAGAAGTATCATTGGCCAAGCAGACTTGTTGCCAGTTCGAGGTCGAGCCTGTGTCAGCGATTCTGCATATTTGCGATGAGTATGCAACCTGTCGAGTGGTGGAGAGTTGTTTTGATCAAGGAGTATCGGTAATAACAAGAGAGAGAGCCGAAGAAAGAGACAATGCCCGCCTGTTCCTTCGTTCTCGAAGCCAGTCCAGTACGGAGGTGATGGTACAGATTAGCACGGAAGATGTTATCGTGACAGTGATAGGGAAAGAAGCTACAGAGCACAAGCACAGAGCCCTCGAGGGACCCTTGCTAGCTCAACAAGGCTTCTGCAGGTCCGAAGCGTGGATCAGCCACCCAATGGCAGTCCAATCAATAGCTCTCCTTTTCGGTCATAGTACTCCGTGATCCTTACCATCTACACAGTAGCAGGGTTGAGTCGGAGATTTGACGACTGCCAATGTGCGAATTTTCAGTACTGGTTCTGCCAAAGGCTCCAATGGTGTTTCGATAGCTGTTACAGCAGCCATTGGATCGGAGTGATTGATCGGCATGAAGGCGTGAATGGGCCTATCCTTGAAAACACGTCGACACTCCATTGCTGCTATTCTATCATCTGTTCAACCCGCCAAGCAAGACTAGTGTCGACGTCGGACCTTTTATCGCTTCGTCCCCTCTGACTAGTGACCACTGACCACTGCCAATCTTTTGAGGCTAGCCAAGAGAAGGCGGGCCGGCTTGTGATTTCGAAGACACATACGGAGTAGTGTACTACTTCAACCTAGTAGTACATAGTAGGAGGGTAGATAACGGTGGCATGGTTGGTCGGAGATCGAAAAGCATCCCACGCGAGCATGTTGGAGGCGTTTATGTGGATACTTCTGTCAGGGGCTGTCGGCTTGAAGACTATGGAGCCGCTAGGAACCCGGTTTCATCTTCCGTTGGGACCGGGCTTCGGGGAAGTCCCTCCGAGATATACCCTAGCGCGCCGAGGCTAGTGTATCATTGTTAGCGTAGACGCTAGTGGAACTACAATCACGAATAAAATACATGCTATGCAAATACCAACATTTGGAGTGTTGACTTCGCTCGCAGCTTCGTGGCCAAAGAGCGATGGCTGAAGGGAAAACGGCCATGGGGAACAAGAGGATGCTGTCCCTATAATCTCACGCGCAATGGAGAACCACGTACTCCGTACTGCAGATTGCGGTGCTCTGATGCACATATCATTGAAGCATGGAGCTGTGCCGCACTATCTATTTATTTCGTGTTTCTCCCTCTAACAGGGTTTTCCTTTCTCCGTTGGTGTAACGCTTCGTCGACTCGAGCTACTTTAGATTGCAATAGATCCAGGAATGCCTCTCCTAGGCCCGTCTTGTGGCTTGATTGAGATGAACAGCGGCCGGGCCACGCGATGTGGCAGGAGGCTAAGGAAGGATGAAGCTTTGGAAGTTTACTGCAATCATCGAGATTAGGAGCCTCCACCTTTCTCCACCTTCTCTCCGACCTGTCAATCGTTGTCGTCTTCTCCCAAGCTCGGAATGGCGTTTAGTCTGGGGTTCTGACACCTTGTCCTGGTCGCTGTCGCCATCCTTGTAATCTGGAGATTGCCTCTACTCTCCACCACGCTGCCCCCACGCATCTTGTCGGTCTACAGTCGATATCTGCTACAAGCAAAGTGACGAACGGTAGCTGGCTGTCCAATTGACCTACAATTGGAAGCGGGACCACCAAGCACCGCCACGATGGGCTCGGGACACGAGATGCACATAATGGACAAGGCTCCTCGTCATTCGGAGATGGAGGCCCCATCCAAAGAACAGCGCGACGCCCAAGTGCTTGCTCGGTTGGGGAAGAAGTCTGTTTTGGAGGTGAATCCGACGCACATCGAAGTCGACAGATCAAGCTGACTGGAGCAAGCGTCGCTTTGGCTTCATCTCAATATGCGGTTTTACTTGTACCATTCTAGTCACATGGGAAGGAAGTTTGATGTACCGTCCTCGAGACCTCCTACATGAATCCCACTGATTGAATACCAGTTTGTTCACGACAGGATTGACCAAGTACGCTCCATCGAAGGCTCGAAATCTCCACCGCATACTGACGCGATTCTGACGCAGTGGAGGTTACGCAGGCCTCGTCTACGGCTACCTGTTCGTCTGGCTCGGTACTATCGCTGTCTTTACCACAATGGCCGAATTGGCGTCAATGTAAGGCCGAGCCAAACCTCGAGCAATACATCGGAGACTGAAGTCAAGACTAGGGCCCCCACGTCAGGAGGTCAATATCACTGGATAGCGCAACTGGCCCCTCCCTCGATCCGCAAGTTCATGAGCTATATAATGGGTGGGTACAGACCCGGCACCTCGAACAGGAGAAAAGCGCTGACGTAGACAGGCTGGTTGGTTATATGCGGGTGGATGGCATTGTTGGCAGGCAACGGCTATCTCTGCGGTGCCCAGATTGAAGCCGTGATCCTACTGAACAATCCCTCATACGTCCCGCAACGGTCAGTATTCTTCCTCTGCAACTCTCCCCAGTTTAGGATCCTTCTGAGGGCCGGGATACGTGTTGAAAGCAACCTACTGTGTCCTGAATTCCACCCATCCCCAAGAAGTAAACTGATATCGGAAACCGTTACAGCTGGGAAGGTACCCTCCTTTTCTGGGCGACTGTACTCGTGGCCGTCTTGATCAACACTGTCCTCGGGAAGCTGCTACCTCCAATCGAGGCTGTAATGTTGGTCGTTCATGTACTCGGCTTCTTCGCTATACTCATTCCACTTGTCTACGTGAGTCCCCTCGAGGAATCGCATCGGCAGTGACTGTGACTGAGTTGCTACAGATGGCACCTCAAAAAGCCTCGGCACACGAGGTGTTTACAGTTTTTTCCAACGGAGGGGCATGGCCTAATCAAGGATTGTCTTTCTTCGTAGGATTGATTGGGACCGTATACGCCATGTTTGGTGAGTCATCATCTTATAAGTGAAATCCGCACAAGCTGATTATTGCGTAGGATGCGATGCCGCGGTTCATGTGAGTATCCATATTAAACCCCGGTCCACCCATGTTAACAATATCCACAGATGGCAGAGGAAGTCTCCAACGCCGACGTCACCGTCCCTTGGTCCATGCTCCTGACCACCCTCCTCAACGGCGCCTTCGGATTCGGCATCGTCCTCGCCGTCCTCTTCGTCACCACAAACGCCGACGCATCCCTCGCCAGCCCAACCGGCGCCCTAGGCTTCCCCTACATGGAGATCTTCTACCAGTCCACCGGCTCCAAAGCCGGCGCGACCGGAATGATCGTCATCATCCTCATCATGACCGTATGCGGCGCCATCGCATCCCTGGCCACCGCTTCCCGTCTCATCTGGGCCTTTGCCCGCGACCGCGGCCTCCCCTTCTGGCGCCACGTCAGCAAGGTCCGTTCCCCTTTTGAAACCCCCATACACATACACATGCACAAACCACAAACCACAAAAGTCTAACTTCCGCCCACCACGGGCGATAACAACAGGTCCAAGCCGGCAGCTCCATCCCCATCTACGCCGTCATCATCGCCTCCAGCATCGCCTGCCTCATCGGCCTCATCAACCTCGGCTCCTCCGCCGCCTTCAACGACGTCATCTCCCTCTCCGTCAGCAGCCTCTACGCATCCTACATCATCACCGAAGCCTTCCTGCTCTACCGCCGCCTCACCGGCGGCATCGGCTCCCGCTCCACGGACAAAACCTCCCTCCACGACCCCACCAGCGAACCGGGCCAACTCATCTGGGGCCCCTTTCACCTGCCCGGCATCTTCGGCGTCGCAGTCAACCTGTACGCGCTCGCCTTCGGCTGCATCATCTTCTTCTTCAGCTTCTGGCCCGTGGCGACGCCGGTGAAGGCGGTGAATATGAACTTCAGCGTCTTGATGACGGGGACGGTCGTGCTTTTTGCGGTGCTGTATTATGTCCTGTGGGCACGGAAGGAGTATGAGGGGCCGATTGTGGAGGTGGATCCGTATCGGTTGGATGGGATTGGGTTGTGATTTGGTTGCTTGTTGTTGTTCATATAGTGGGTTGGGCGTCTTGTTGGGGAGGGGAAGAGTGGGATGCGCCGAATAAGGTCTTGAAGTGGTCCCTGCGCAATTTGTAGATAAGATACGTTGACACCAAAGGCTGTTTGGAAACAAGGTGCTTGATGTCTTGGATTATGGAGGAGATGCATTTGTGGATATGTAATAAGTACCATAGATGGCTGCTCTGATGGAACGAAACACGTCATTGATGTCTTGGATATTCTATGGGGAAATGCATAAAAAGCATCCATTTTAGCGATCAATCTATCTACAATGCGAAATCCGGTTCTCATCGAGTTGATTTAACCAAGAAGCCCACTATCAACCTCTGCAACCCTTCCGTGTCAAATCGTTATGGGATAACTTCCCAGACACTCCATTTGCCCTCCCCCACGTGTGCCTCCATAAGCCTTCCCCACTCAGCCCCCATCACTTCCCCAACAACGCCCGCCGGCACCTCTACCTCCCCCTAAGCCCCCACATCCCAACACCCACCCCTCACCCCCATCACTTCCCCACCAACGCCCCGGGCACCTCCGTCTCCCCCTCCACAAACACCCCCCCCTTAGGCCTCCACATCAAATACAGCGGTATCGGCGTCCGCAAGCTCTTCTCCAACGCCAACCACTCCCCACTCGCCCCATTCTTCGTCGGATCGCACAGGAAGGTGCTGATGTAGCGGAACCCGTTGGCGACGTAGCAGGGGCGGCCTTCGACGGTGGCTTCGACGATGGATTCGATGGCGAGATCGTCGGCGAGGGCGTGGCCCCATTTTATGAGGGTGGAGGCGACGCCGCGGCGGCGGTGGGAGGGGTGGACGTAGAGGATTGCGAGGACTGGGGTGGGGAAGTTTTAGATAGGTTTTGGATGGGAGAGTAGGGGAGGGGGAAAGGGGGGGGAGGAGAGGGAGGCGTACGCATGTGTGGGCGAGCCATTTTGTGGTAGCGGGGGCAGAGCCAGTCGTCTAGGAGTTTGTTGGCGAAGGCTCTGGGTTCACCTGTTTTGGAGGGGATGTCAGCGTTGCGATTGGGTGTGTCGTACTGCCTTGTATGTTGTGGGCGAGAAGCTAGGGCTCTACACACCTTCAGGCCACCATATCGCTTCCTGCGGGTGCTCTTTGATCTCCGGATAGGGGTTCTCGGTATATGTGTTCCAGCACGCCCCACCGACGACCTTGTCTCCGATATCGGTATCCACCACTTTGAACCAGCGGCTCGTCGGGTCGTGCTTGTGCCACGCCAGTTGCCTATCGCGCAGTTCTTTGAAGCCGGCGAGGCTTTCGTCGGGGCGGAAGAGCTGGTAAATGCCGTTGAAGGGGTCGGTGTAGGATTCGTGTTCGCATTGGATCAGCTCGTTCCATTCGGAGTCCTGGAGGACTTCGCGGAGCTCGAGAGGCATGATTGTGGTGGTGGTTGGGATGGGAGGGGTGGTAGAATGTTGCCAAAGCGTTATATTGTATTGCAATCGGATACTAGGGCTGAATGTGTTGGCAATGGTGAGGGGGAAGAGGGATGTTGAAGAGACCGTTGGCGTTAGGGGCCAATTCTAGTACTGTGTGAACCCCACCTGCGAGTCTGGAGCGCTGCCACGATCCTTCCACGTGGGTTTCACATGGCTCAGTCGACAGTTGCTCTTTGGTACCGTGTGGACGAGGTTCGACAAGTCCGTAGGATCGCTGGTTGACATGTTCAATGAGGTGACCATTCGTGTTCTGGTACCACATAGCTCCGAATCTTCTCTCCCCAACGTTCTGGTCAGCCAGCATAGAGCGTTCTTCGTTCAATAGGGCGCAATCGAGAACTGACTGTGTTGTTAGCTTCCTGCACGCTAATGCATAGTATACTGCAGTGTGATACGTGGAGCAACACGGAGTTGAGACAGCGAGCCCTCTCGTGTCTTGGGGCAAAGAAGCTCTCTTACTTTCTAATTATGGTATCTTGTCGAGTGTAGAGAACTCGTATGTTATCCATTGCTCTTCTCCTGTGGATGAGATCCTGACTGGTCATGTCGGTGCAGAGTTGGGAATGAATGTGGATAGTCTGATCGCCAAGTTGCGATGGTCCTCTAAAACCACCGCAGGTTAACTATAGTGGACTAGAGGGCTTGGCAGATAGCACTACATCAGTTTTAGATTACCAATATTGAGCTAACGTCTATAGACTTCCAATTGACAACACAGTCTACATCTCACATCGGTCCGACATCTCCTAGGTCGTTCGAACCTTGCGGCCTAAATGCAACTTCCTAATGAAATCTATCTGAGCATATTCGCGCTACTCGAGCGGACAGACCTCAAGACCTCAAGGATAGTGTCAAAGACCTGGTGCGCTTGCGCATCAACATTGTTGTTCGATCAGATCTACGTGTCCTCTGCCAGGGAAGATCTTGAAATTTTCGTGGCAGTGGCCCAGCACCCGTTGCTGAGCAGATGCGTTCGCCGCCTGAAGTACGACGCCACCGAGTTTATCGAGGCTCTCACGCTGCGACAGTACATCGCTGAACTATGGATCCAGACTGGGCAGTACTATTCCTACGAGGGTTCTTCTTCATATCAGACTAATGACCATGAAGTCAACGACTGGGCGCGTAGTCGAATGTTCGAAAATATAAGCCTGTGTGAGGTTTCAATAAGATTTCGAGATAGCCAGCTGGTACGCAGGGGGTATCAAAGCTACAAGGAACACGCCGTGTGCCAGCAAGCTGCACTCAAAAGCGGTCAGTTTCTTCGAAGGCTTACGCAAGGCTTACAAAAGCTCGAAAGTCTAGAAGCAGTGGCACTCGAAGGCAGCTGGGTGTACCAGTATAAGACTGCTGAATCGGGGAAACCCTGCACCGGCTCATACCTCGCTCGCAATTGGAACTCACACTACTGCAAGCCAAGGGATTGGCGATGGGGCGAAATATTTCAAATTTGGAGCGAGGACCCGGAAATGTGGAAGAGCAGTCCTGATGGAACGCAAAGCTACAAGATCGTGATAACCGCCTTAGCCCAAGCCCATTGTCATATACGATCGTTCATTGTCGGCAAGGACGGAGGCTATCGAAGCCTCGGTTTACCACCCACTTTGTTCGACTTGAGCGGGCAGGTAGACTGCCGACAGAAGGAACTCTCTACTATCGGTGCAAAAGCTTTTTCAAAGTTGGAGAGTTTCGTACTTGGGCGTCTTCAAAATCATGTTCGATATGGGAAGACAGGAGAAAGAACGCCGGAAAAGTTTGACAATATCGATGGACTTCCGTTGATACTAGGCTCTATGGATCATCTGAAGCATCTGGAGTTGACCTTATCTCGCGATCCTTACAAACCACCTCTATTCTACAGCGATGTTCAAGCCCTACCCAAAGCAAAGATATGGCATACTCTCGAGTCCCTCACTCTTGCCTATCTGTCCATTACGGCAGGATGTCTGGTAGGGCTTTTATTGTGCCAAACCCCGAATATCCTACATCTCAAAATAGCAGGCATCGGCCTCTCGGAAGGTTCTTGGGAGGCCGTCATCGAAGCACTTTCACATTCACAGCAACTTGACTCTTTCGAGATGGGACTCGACGGCTATCTATTCCACCATGGCGGAGAAGGCTTTGGCGCCGATGATTATGATGGAGCCATTTTCCGAGACGTTGAGAATTATGTGGTCTGGGGGGGTCGACATCCCTGCCTACAGGACCATCAGCCAGACAGTTCAGCTCACGAGTGGCTTCAAGAGTTCGATCCCACTTTACGAGATCACATCGTACAGTCTTGTATGCGATCCGTCCTACGCAGGGCCCAAGGAGTGTGGAGACGATGAGGTACAAGTCGCAAGTTGGTATTTAGAGGAGTGGGTGCTGCATCGACTAGATGGCTTCGCGGAGATGAACTCACGTCTTGAGGCGGCTCTTGGTGTCTCTTGAAATCGCCTCTTCCGAGCTGTGGGCCCTACAATGACATACTAAAGGCGTTTTCGCTCGACTTCCTGCCGGGACACTTATTCCGCCATCTCATAACATGTACTCTCTTGGGGAAACACCTCGCCAGAGCTTGACATTGCCTACATTGACTGGTGTGGCACCTACGTGGCGCACACTTCCAGGCAAACGAGTCAACATACGGTTTTCACCAAGCATGACGCGTGGATTCCTACCTCACGACGCGGTTATTCACTTGCGTATATGCGTTGATGAATATCGTATGTGAGTGTCCATCCCATTGCTACCTTACTCCAGTGACTCATCTCAACAACTCAGCATTATTAGCATTCTAGGTGCCTCTATCAACGCTACACCCCAAGCTATCTTCCTTTCGCCCGCTATCATAAACACTCCTCGCGTTCGACAGGTTCTCTACCGAGCCCGCTGTCAAAAGCTCATTTTGCAAAACAGTCCCACCTTCCACTTGTGACCTTCAAATATGCAGCCGAGCCCTCTGAAAACATCAATATCTCACCACCGTTTACCTACAATTACCATAATGGGCCGTTTATAACTCCTCACTACCAGTCCTCGCTCCGTGATCAATTGATCTACTACATCTCACATCCTAGTACAGCCATTCCGCCTAGCAAGTCTAAGATCCCATCAGCTTTCATCAGCCAAATAGTCCCGACGAAAATGGGTGCATATTTCTACACAGCTTCTCTCGTTACGGTCTATCGGTTCTTTCAAATTACGTCATTGATGCATCCAGGGTTGATCGTGTAGAAGTAGCTGGATATTCTGCTCTTACGGAGGGAGTCGAGTTAACTATCCCATGTTCTGGGAACTTTCGCAACCGTCTTGGCTGTACCTCGGTAAAATCCCCTGAAACGGATGTTGTGCCAGAGCATGAGATAAAGGGTGCGGGACATGGCCGTTTCATGCTTGGTACTGTCTGATAGTATTACCAAAACTCTCAGGAGAATGCTGTGTCAATTTAAACGCACGATCCTTGGACAACGCAAATGTTCGATAACGTCATACCCTTTACACCCGAAAGATGCGCTGGCAATGCCACTCCAGCCATCGCTACCACACATCCCATCGAATGTCCGAGATCTAATTCACTACAATGCAGCTATTCACGGTTCTATGTTCGCTGATAGCTGGCATCCCGCCTGATATTGGGCTCGGCGGAGATTTGATTAGGGGTGATATCTGGTTATAATCAAATCGCAGTCGACTCACTTTCTGGAGGTCGACGGGAAGTCATTGCATCTAAAGATATTGCAACACCGAGTGAATGCTTAAACACAGGTCTACCCTTCGCTTTCAGAAGGCTGCGTTTCTCCACGTCCAATCAATAGGATATATAATCACGACAACACACAAAGTGTTATAGGGGGGCATCTCCCCCTTGGTAATATTGAGAACCAGTTCGTATACCATCTATCTTTCACTCCGTCAACCAGGGCGGAGCGGACGTCGCTAAGCACGAGAACGTGGGTGTAGGTGGTGCTAGGGAGTGAGGGGCTGCTAATTTGATGACGTAGATGGCTATGGGCTGGGTTTGGGTTATCTGATCTAGGGAGGAGAGTGTAGGCTGTCGTGGGTAGTCAGCGGGGGCGTGATTTGGATAGGGCTTTTTGGTGCAAGAATTGTGTGGGTATCCCGTAGGTGGAAGGTTACTTTGTTCCAAGATGGGGTGAGGTCACGCAAGGATATTGAAGTAGTCTGGTGAAGGGAGAAAATGTATGAGAAAACATCTTTATGAGATCTGTACGGGTTTAGGCCTTCAAGTCTACTAATTAGGTGATGAGTTTTTACGCTCGTCTTCGTCGATCCGCGCTCATGTTAGCTATGGGATGTTCCTGCGCGCCAACTGTATTGTTGTACCCGCTCTTCACAGGAAGCTGGAGTCATTAATCATTGATCTTGCATAGAAACCTTCCTGAGATGGTCATCCATCGCTACTTGGAACTATGTTCATAGCGTGCACCTTCTTTAACTAGATATCGTAATCTAGGAGTCAGCTTTTGATCCCGCAGCTCTACTCTCCTCACTACGCGCAAAACGAAATTGATGTGATGTTCGGGTTACTCGGCGCTGACCTGGCAGGGAAAAGACCCGGGATAGTAGTGGAGCGTCGAGATCTTGGAATGGAATCATTATATTGGTAAGCATCGGTAGTGTATCCTTGTTGCTTGGTGCTACATGCCGACTAGTTCTAATTACTTGGTGGTTGAGAATCTTTGCCATACGGCTGTGGTGGCCTTTCAAATACCGTACTATACTCGCTATATTCTCGAGCGTTTCTTCAGTAGTTTGGATAAGTTTGGTAGGGCTTCCGGTGTACTGCAGTGCGTAGATAGGTTAGTTACTTCTTATACGTAGTGGAGTTAATATTTCTATTTAGGACGGCGGCACGCGGGTTATAAAAAAGTTGGAAAATTTAAAGTAATCGCTACCTGAGTACCCTATTAGAATTCTTAGCTTAAATTTTCTAACTTTTCTGCGACCCGCGTAGGCGGTTTTCTTTTTCGTTAAAATTATATTATGGTTGTGCCACTCTGTGGCTTAGATGTTGAGACTTTAATATGTATATTTCAGCGCTATAGGGGGAGTTTGTGGGTTGGGGGAGTGGGTGGAGAGCGCGGAGAGGGTGGCTTACGGAATTCGTCGACTGGGCTTCTCGCCGTGTGGGGATTGTCTCGGAAACCGGAATTTTGAAGGCTTCCAGCTCCTACTTTCGGGACGGAGGATTGATCAATGTAGTTATCTATCTGGCGCAGCTTGTTGCCGGGCAAAAGGCCGTGGTCATGTGTTTTCGCTGACGTGCTAGAGCCGTAGATTTCCGTTCAATAGGTACTAATAAGGCACGTGCACGGTAGTAATATTAGAGAAGGATGATATGTCTAGCGGTTATGGATGTGTACAATATGAACGTCGGACTGACTAGTTGTATGAAGACCTTAAAGCGTAGATAACCTTGATGAAGATAGGAAGGTATCTGAGTAATCTTCACACCAAGCAAGGAATCAGGCGTGTGAGCGAATGTGGGAAACGCTAATACGACCTGACAATATTTAGTATACCCTTTACGGGGGTATAGATACGTACATTAGTATCGATCTTGCACAGACGAAATGATCTATGACAGGGCAGTCGATTGGAATCTTTCGCATGCACAGCTTTTCCATTGACGACCTATACGACAATATCTGGACCTTGTGGCAGACAGCTCGACAGTCGCTCTACGGTCAATGCTATCTGCTGTATCACTCGCCATGTAATACCATGGGTCGCTGCCGTAAATATCAGAGACAGCTGGGGTGTGTACAGCGAGAGGTAATGAGACAAAACCAAGGATCGATTCATGAAGATCGGTCACTAAAACTCCAGACTCTCGACGTAAACGGCGAACGGCAAAAGTTGGATAAAGATTTGAGGTGGATCCCGATGGTGTGGACCTGTTGTGAGAACTTATGTCGGCTGTAGATGGCAAGGCCGAGGATGATTAGGTACCTTGCCTTTGACTCGCGATGAGTGGCCTGAACCATTGAAGTACCAATTTTTTCTGAGATGATGCCGCTCCTTTCAAAACTGGGTGGCATTGGGTGTATAATGTAGATTGTTGACTAGTTAAGGGTGTCGTCATGGGTTCTCGAAAGGCGTTGAGCAACGCCAGCCGGGACTGGGCTGTAAATATCGCAACTTACTGATCTGGCTTGCGTACGTGGTACAGTAATTGCAATGTCAATTCCTGCCTAAGAGGAATTGTAAGTAGGATGAAGCCTTCATTCGATCGTCTCCACTTTACTTCTCGGCCAACTGAGTGAACGGCAATGCCTGTAATGGGATGCCCATCTATCATATGCGTTGTACGGGCAAGTTGCGACCTTCGGCACCAGACCTCTGCAGGGATATAGATTCCCAACCTGAGGGAGGAAAGGAAACGGAATGGACTGCTGTAAATCCGTGTAAACGAGCATGATAGAGCCTGAGCCAAAGCCTATAATGCGCAAGGCGAATGGCGATTCCTTGTTTTCCCCAGTGACGGCATATCGCCTACTGTGACGAGATGTATTTTCTCAATCACCAGGACCCCATAGATCAAATCCTAGCGTCCAGTCCAGCAATACATCATCACGAACATCCACGAGACTTCTGTAGCGAGTGCCGATTGGTTCATGAGTTCCGTAGTACCAAGATGGTCTACATTTCCAACAATCGCAGTCAACATCTTCGACAACGATCATGCAAGGGCCGAAAGCCTGTAGCGATCTTTCCACCTTCTGCCCTTTTCCCGGTATATGTGTTCTGCCACCATTTGCGTGGACCGAAACCTCCTCGTTCTCAAATAGATGACTCACACCCGTCAGATAGTCAAGATTACACTTCCAAAGCTGTTCCTTGCCCAGGGTCTTTGTCCAAAATTGTGAACGATTATCCATGATGTCTCCAACGTCGCTGCCAGGTAGGACAAGAATATCCCAGCCTGCGACTAGGTCCTCATCGCTCGCGAGAATGATTCCCCCCGCCTCGACTACCAAACTCACTCTAGGTGAGAAACCTAGCTGAGGCGTTTCTTCCATCCACTCTGGAAATTGAAATTGATGACCGGAAGGCACGAGGAAGTTCAGCTCTCGTAATGACTTCTCTCGCATCAACATTGCATAGACGGGGTCCGTGCAATCACGCAAATAGTCAAAGCAATTATAATACCAGATTTTGGTCATGTGAAGTTTAGGATGATTCTTCATCTGCCACTGGACATAGCTGGCGAAAGGTGGGCTGATAGGCCTTGCATGGGTAGCTACAACATCAAGTCTTTGTATGCGTGACCTTGCAGCTGGTCCAATGGTAAGGAGGAATCGATAAAGCGTAACCCAATTCTGGTCGCCAGAAAAGCGCCATATGTTTGAACCCCAGAAGTAGTTTGCTGCTTCACGGTAGATTTGGGTGCAAGTACCGAGGAGTCCCGTTGCCAAATGCTTGCGGACATGTAAGAGGTCGGACTGGATGCGGAAAACGAGTTTTACCCCTGAATATAGATGACGCATGCGAGCGCGAAGCTTCGTAGTGTCAGGTTTGTATGCCTCGTATCGCCGCTGCGTCTCAGGGTCCCGCGCGAATTCTTCGGGAGTGGTTATGTAGTCTGTAGGCGAGAGATCTATTGGGAATGGGCTAACGAGCGCGATCTTGTAGATCTGGCTGCGTATCTCGAAGGGAAGATCCAAGAACGGTGACCTCTGTCGCGGGCGATGGCGAGGACCTCGCATGACGCAGTCGATGAGTTATGTACGGCGCTCGGGCTATGTTTGTACCTTTAAGATTCAAGTCGTAATTTATCCGTGAAAGACAGGAAATTCAGGCTATGTATATACTTCAAAGTTGATGCAGAGGAATGTCAATCTGACTCGCTTTTGGATGAGTCAACAGTAAGGCTGAGGCGCAGAGTCGGCATAGCCTCAGACTCACTCGAAAGGATCCTGCGCTGACTGCAATCATGTCGAGTATCATCATTATGCCTACTGGATGATTTAGCGTTCATACACTGGCCGGGTTCGGGGAACATAGATGCTTGAATGTTGTTCAAGTCAGGAGGGAGATTCGAATTCCCTTGGCGCGCTCGATGAGAGTCACGTGGGCTTTATCGATAAGAATGCTTGGCATACTAAAATGTTTATGATTGGACGATGTTCTCAGGCTTGTGGAATGCCTTCTCAGCACTGGCCTGGTGGAGTCCTCGCTTTCACTCGTGAGTTCATTGAAACCATGTCCTGGCAAGTGTCGTCTCAGGGGGTTTTACCACACGAGTGCCGGGGACATGGGCTATAGGGAGTTGCTAACAGGGACTCTTTCGTTATACGCACTCGGAATTATAGAGCAGCAAGGTTGGTGAAAGCTCGGTTGAGCACTAAAAGAGGAAGGTGTTTGTTCACGGATTGAGGAATCGGTACCATAGAGATTCGGAGCTTTGGACATCGATTGCCGTATTATATACTATGTACTTCCCTCCTTATGATTAATTTCCTGTGCCTGCTTTATGCCGCACATGCTGCTCGCCTTCGTCTGCATACATTTCCATTCACCGCCCAGAAATTCAAAAACCCCTAAGCAAACGTCCACTCAACAGCCGTATACGGCTTCCGCCTCCTCTTCGACAGCACCGAATACCCAGGCTGCGACAGATACACATCATCTCCACTACAAGTCTTGCACTCCCCCACCACGTACGCCGTAACGATCTTATTGGTCTTGGGGTTCGTGACGGTGATGGGCGCGTTACACGGTGATTCGTCGGGCGGATTGAAGTAGTCTTTTGAGAGCTTGGCGTAGGTGGCGTTCGGAGGCGCGGTTTCGATGCCGCAGGATGCGCTTTGGAGGACTTCGTAGGGTAAGAGGTTGCCGGTAAAGTTTCCGGGGTGGGGACATTCGATGCATGCGCGGACGGCGGCGAAGAGGAGTGTGGATGCTAGGGTGGCGGAGATGTACATTTTGGATTACTGACAGATAGGTGTTGCTGATGAGAGCGATGACTTGGCTTTGATGAGGTAGTTGCGTGTTGTCAGTTTCGGCGGTGTTGATATGCAGGACTTCGGGCTCGGTTTGTACTGTATACGAGGATGTCGTTATCGAATCTCTTCTCGAAGTTCCCAGCTAACATTTATATGTTCGAGCTTACATCTGTCATCTCCTGTTTGACATAGCTCCGAATTCGCTCATTTCGGCCGATCTCTTCCACAACGTCGGATAGAAAGGCGCTTTGGCGCGTAATCGCTAAACCAGAGGACGCGCATCTATATATGGCTTTTGCACGCTATGACCAACTTCAAAATCTATATTTGATCTTGGCGCAATGCTCTTAGAGAAGAGACGCGTTAGCTGGCATGAATGTAAACCTAGGCTGTTTGCGCGAGATCAATCGTTAGTCAGGATATACAGCCACATTACCTCCACTATCATTGGATGGTACCAAAGACCAACGACACCTAGCAAAAATATTACGTATGCCTGGCCTTAATTGCTACCTTCCCTCCTTTTGATCGATGCTTGGTTAGCTTCTACCGCAAACACAAAAGTATGTCCCCATGCACGGCGGTCCAAACCCTACTGTTCTCAGTGAATGCGCAAACATGATATCTTTAATAATCCTTTAACGACGTGGCTTTGGTCATAATAGTAGGCTAAGTACTAAGAAATTTTAGCCCTCTTCGTCTAGAGCGTGATTTCGGCTCCCTCCCTCTGGAATTGTCTGAGATGTAGTAACTTAGGGTGCTCAGGATAGCGGCGTAAAGCACGTCGTGCAGTCGACCCCCAACTTATATATCCTTTGCTGCTCGTTCCATGAAACCTGTGCTGGACTCTGTTTTTGAGCTGGAGAAGGATGTGGAACCATGTTTGCGACGGAAAGGAAAGACCATATTATAATTCTAGATGAGGAGAGTGAACACTGTCGGATAGGCTGTAGGAATTGGTATATGGAGAGTGGATGGATGCAAAGAGAGCGTTGAGGGAGGTTGGGAGGAAGATTGAGGAGAATTGAGAGCGAGCATTGGCGCAGATTGAGATCTTGAAGAGATTGACCAGGCTGTTGCATAGTTGGGACGATGTTCCCAAGCGTCCAATGTAAGCCAGAGGAGTTATGCTTGGGTACTCATTGCCTTGAGATTGGGGCCGCTGAAGGTGCGGTCTCATCAGTGTGAGCTGGCAAGTATTCCATGGAAGGTGAGACCATTGCCTCAACGTCAATGTCTGGAAGTCAAGTTCCTCAGCCCCCAATGAAGACTGAACTCTCTCAATCTCTCTCTACTATCCTGAAATGCCGTTGTCCTCTAATCCCCAGTCAGCAACTTCTGAACACTCCTGCGGCATCTTACCCACCTTCTAGCCGGATTCCTCCTGGTTTTAAAGGGACTGGAAACTGCTCACGCTGTGGCGAACGATTGAAGGCGTTGAAATTTTCATAGAGCTTTTGCCGCTGAAGTCTTGTCAGGTAAAGACCCTTCAGCTCGCGAGCTTCATGATCGACGACGTTAGGCATAATGAGCTCGGCCTCTAGTTTTGGCCGAGGTAATGCTAATGTAGATGCAGTAGAGAAAAACATAAGGATTCGTAGAACTTTCATGACAGGGCTATTTGGACTAAGTTGTCTAATGTCTCGAGGTCAGTAAGGACTGAGGTGGAGGAGGCTTTATATTCGAGGACTCGATGTAGAATAGGTATACGCAGTGAACAACACATCGTATGAGAGATTTGCCCATCTGAAATCGAAAGCGAGAGCCTGATGATGCGTTCCACCTCAGCACCTGGATTGGCAGACAAGCTTCAATACCAAGGCCTTGGCTCCGGATGTCGCGAGACAAATAACAGTGCTTCGATGATGTTGGCTCATGGACTGTGGAGCCGCGTATCAGCGTCTAACAAGGCTTAGCACACCACGTAATCTGTATTGAAAAAGACGAAAGACCTAGATGAAGACCTCTTTCACGAACAATGAGGGTAAGAAAACCGCGCGCCAAGTGGTATAGTGGGAGAAATGCTACTTTCGACCTTGATTGGTGCGCTCTAGTGCAAGTCAACGTGCCCCACTGCTCTTGTATATACCTGAATTCTCGTCGTGGAAGTATTTATGTATTCAGTGTCGTGCCAGATGAAGTCAACATCAACCGAAGGTACATATCTCTGCCTCGTCGTGATCACGATTGCAATGGATGTATATTCCCCAGCCCCATTGTCCATGTTGTTGAACCTCGTCTGCACTCCGATCAGCATGACACTTCAGTATAAGAAGTTCTCACTCCGCGTGGTAGGCCATTGTTCACTCAGTCATGATTCCGGCGTCTACCACTGATTTTGTTCGGCAAGCCGCATCACGCGGCGGATGGTATCCGCCGCCCTGATGCTGGAGCAGCTGTATTTTGGAAGCCTGTGCTGACAGTACCTCGCCACATAGTCGTTACAGATCTTGTCAAGATGTTCTGCGGCTCCATTGGTTGTCCATGAATGTCATCAGATTCGAGCGTTATTGCTAAATCAGGTACACCAACGTCTTGGTCTTTCACTGGTGACGCCGTTCCCGCCATGACAGAGACTGGATCCTGGAAACCTATCACTATCGCAAAAGGGATAGTCTTTGCTATTCCCTCAATAAAGAAACCACGACGTCTTGTTACGCCGATCTTTCCAATAGAAGGTAGCATGTATGGCCTTTGAACAAGCATGACGCTCTCAGATTACCTTAGTGAAAGTTTGAAGTGCAAGTGCAATCGTTCTTCTTCTTTCACTTGCTGGAAACACTTTGGGGGAACTCTGCAGACACCGTCGCATGTGAACGCGCAAGACAATCTATTCACATGGATCACACTTCTCTCCGACGATAATTGACAGTGTTGCTAGGCCCCGCCAGATTCATGCTTAGTCCTGGGCAGCCATTATCTCGCCTTGCCTAGGGATTCAGCAGGTAGAAGACGAAGGCATCCTGGCTGTGAAAGCATCTAGGGTCTCCGGTCGACCGCTGCATGTAATGAAACGGTAGTTTCAAACGCACAGGAGTCCAGTACAAAGGCGGACTAGAGTGCTCATGACTCCATATTTCAGGCGGACAGTATGCTCATCGCCTCGTTGACTTGAAGAGCCTCTGCTCATTGTATGGATAGTCACTCGGTTGAAGGAATGTAAAAGGGAAGTCTGGTCCGAGTCTAGTTGAAGAAATAGGAGACGGAACAACGTCGGACCGAGGAATGCACCAATCGCAGTCTTCCATGTTGAATGGCGGCACAGTTCAAACCTCCAACCCCTGAGACATGCGGTTGAAGAATGCAGTCATGCAACCATCAGCAATATCTCACCGGCGATCAGATCACTGCAGCGGGGTTCCTGGTGTCAGCAGCATGACCTCACATACATCGAGGCTTGGAATACTACCCCTTTCCGAGTCGAATGGGTGACCAAACACTCCCTCTACTGGAAGCGCATCAACTCCTTACCCGATCCATTCAACTCGCGACTGAGGACTGCCAGGGCAGATAAGAGCTGTGGTCGACAGCTGACCACGCAAGACAAACATCATCATGTTGGTGAACATGCTTGTCTTGCTTCTCTCGAGGCAAGCTTGGGTCTTTCTCCTTTGCTCCCTCATTCCCAGCAGCAATGCCCACACAAATCATACAATTCACATCAGCTGTCACACAAACCACACAATACATCCCACTGCTCATACCAATCACACGACGCACCGCCGCTCCCACAAGATCAAGCTGACAACACCCGCCTGTAGCCTCCTCCCTTGCTCACTCACTCACGCCAGAACCCACAAGCACACCCATACCCCAAGTACCCCCTCTATCACCTCCACCTCATCCACCATCAGCACAACAAATTCCACCTCCGACGCTGCGACCATAACAAGCTTCTCAGCCACAAACTCTTGCCCAACCTACACCTCCACTCTTGAAGCCAAGCGTTGCCCGCCACTTAGCTGTGGACCTCAACCCATGGCTCAGATTGGTGGGGGACACTTGAGGGAGGCCAGATGCGCCGTGGAATCTACAACGACGATGCCGTGCGGTTGTCCCACGCCTATGGCTACAACGACGGTGCTTGGTGGGTGTGCCGAGTCTTGTCCGCCCAAGGGGTGTCAGATCGATTGGATCACCGCTATGCCGGCTCCGGGGAGCTGTTGAGGAGGTGTTGGGACAACGGTGTACAATGGGCAGGGAAAAAGGAAGAGGCTGGGAAATCGTGTACGATATTGCAGGTTTAGATTCTTTCACATGGATATTGGGAGGGTTGCTGCTGAGTGGTATGGTGGCTATCGCCAGGGATGGGGTGCACGTTTCATGGAAGATTGATTCGTATGAGAATGCCATTGGAGGCCATGAGCACATGTTGGTATATAAAGTTCAATTCTCTTCCCTTATACTTTCCTCGACGAAATTTCTAGGGCGTTTGTACTACTCTCTTCAAACCCTACAACGCTTCCATAAGACATCTCAGAAAATATCTTACCACGCACAAGACCCAAAGCAGAAGAAGGATTGCTCCCATCAATCGCATGATGAGCATGACGAACGCTTGATTTCTCTTGATACGCTCTACAAACGCTCGGAAGACCATTTCTCTGCCAGCTGCAAGCTCGCCATCAAATTCCTCCGCAACGTACAAAGCAGTTTCCCCAAGGTCTTGCTCGCTACAGTCATCAATGGTTAGAATCGAATACCAACCCATGATCGAAGGAACCTTGATCTTCGATTCTAGAAACTAATACCTTACCCCAATTGCCAGCTTCATCAACAGCTTACCTACTCCTACAATCGTCCCGAGGCTCGCTAGCGCGCGCACGACTATCTCACATAGTGTAAAAAAAACAGGAACGGTTACCAAGCCCGCTAGCTCTCATTCTTTGCAGACCTCCACACCTCGATCTCTCTCACAACGTCTTCGGATATCAGACAGCGGCGATCTCAAGAACTGGAACAGCCACACGCCGACTCTGCCAGCCGTGCCGATATTCAACACACGGAGTGTCGATGCTAATATACTCTAACACGAAGTATTCGTGTGTTTGCTGGGGGCTACCACATGCTTTAGCGTCATAACTACGAGCCGATTGGATCAATCGAATGCACTCACTACAACTCACAGCTGTGATGCTAGAGGAGCTCATGCTGTACCACAAACGCTAATATTATAGGCCGGCGTGCCAAACGGATATTATACGAATATGGCACGAGAGATTCATTGTCAAGAGATACAACCATGACCTGAAGGACACTTGCGAGCGCTCTACTTCTATCGCAAACACTCTGCGCATTGGTCATCGTGATTGATGTATGTTTGCCCCTTAACGCTATAATAGTAATCCCGGTGTCAATTGATTCTCAAGCCTTCGTGGTCGGACATACTCTTTGCAAACCGAGCTTTAGATTGTACTACTACGAGTCTTCTCCCAACCGCGGCCCATGTTTTAAGCGCAGTCTATGAAGCACCTTCGTTTCTGTCTCTCTGCTAGAATGGGAACAGAGTTGAAATGCGAATCTTGAAAGACGATACAAGACGCTCCTTAGCTACAGAAGTACTATAGATATAAGGTCCATCAATCAGTGCGATAACCAGCCACGCATACGACAATACAAGGATACGCTCGCCTACTTTTGTTCATATTACGTTACGTACCTTATTCGGCGGGAACAAGCCAGCTCAGGCAAGAATCGAGATCAATCAGGCGTCTTCAAGATTGAAGGTTTTCAAGCACATCAATAGTAGCCTCAGTGTCAGTCATGGCTACAGGCAACCATTACAGAATATTTCTTAACTACGATTCTAACCCAAAGATATTTTTACCGGCAGTTCAATATTACAAGAGTCTATCATTTCGTATGTGTCAACAGAGAAGTGATGTTCCGAAAATCGGCCACAGTTGTCTCCGGAAGTGTTATGACTACAATAGTACTGAATGGCAAGCTGCTGTGGAACAATGCGGTTTGGGTTGCACAACACACGGTAGGACACATAATCCAAGCGTTCAACCCGGTATGAAGTGCATGACTCGAACCTTGAGAACTTGACACCCACCACATTGGGGTCTTTGATCATTACCAGGATCTCAACACGTGCCGAAGACCGAAGACATTCATTCAAGATTTCTTGTGCTCTGGTCTTCAACAGCCGTTGAGACTTCAACACGTGAGCCAGCACCGTCAACACCATCGAAGCCGAATAATACTACTAAAGTCGACGGACCTCCACTTCTACCACTCTCATCTCCGACAACTTGCAATGAGTTCTATCACTCTCATCCCTAAAAACCTCCAAGACTTTTCCAATCTCCAACATCTCGACCAAGCTCACCATCACACAACGAATCGCTCCAATGCCTAGCCTACTGGATGTTCTCTTCAGGGAACAGCAACCGATGCGGGATTTGCCGTGCAATCATCCCACTCAAGCCGCACAACGAAGGTGAGTCATATAGTGGCGCTGCAGTCAATTCCCTAAGGCCCATTCTCTCCTTGAACAAGTTCGCTTGGCACTCATACATTTACTAGCAATCGACCCTGAGCTAAGGTTCTCGGAACTGAATCTACAACGCGCTTTGATGCTCTTCGAAGACTTCGTGGACCATATCGATCGCCGGACTTTGCCAAGGATAGAACTACATCGAAGCTCTCAGCGACTGCAAGCGATAGGCGAATTCTTGTCTCCTCTCACGCGGGCCTTTGGATGGAAGCTGGTCCCTCGCAGGACAGTACTCGCAGGTATTGTACGTGATGTCTGTTTCTGTGTTGGGGCTGTCATACTCGTGTCGTGGGTGGTCGCATTGTGCGATTACTGCTCACTGTGGGCTAAGATAGGCTACGCTCTCCACGGCATCTACAATTTCGTCGGCCGTGGCCTTATGGTTATAGACCAATACGCGGTTTTGTTTGCGCTCGGGATCAGCGGCGTCGTGTTGATGTATCTCGCCGCTACCGTAGATATGGATGAGGCCGGAGAGTTTCTGTGGAACGAACTGCGGTGACTTGTCGATGATCATGTTTTCTGCTACCAACGAATCTGCGTACAATGGTCTGAAGAGGGGAGTTTTGGGGATAGGTAACAGCTGAATATATGGAAAGATGAAAAAGCTATTATAACAACCTCTTCCCATGTCCAAGCTTGATGCTTGTGATGATCCTCATAAAGAAAGGGACTACTATAACCTGACTATCGAGTCTGACTGAGAATAGATGACTCCCTCGTCCTTAGCTCATGTATCGCTCTGTCCTCCAGCTCCTGCCTTGCTCGTCTCGAGTCAAGCTCGACTCTAGCCTCCTGCGTCGATAATTCTTCGGGTACTTGCCAAAGCCCTTTCTTGCCTACCTGATGTGATCTGTGATGTGGTGGTGCGCTTCCTTGTTTCATCTTCCGTCGTATCACGAAATACCAAAGGACAAAGGCCAGCGCTATCATCCCTGCGCATCCCCCTACTGCTTCTCCCACGATACTGCCCGCATTGGAGGAGGCTGCTTTTGGTGAGGAAGGAGATGTAGTCGCTACAACGGATGACACATTCGGGGATGGGGACAAAGTCTGAGCCGTAGTTGCTGAAGGTTTTGGTACGTTCAGGGATGTCGACGTATTGCCCTGAGGTGTAACCACTTTTCCATCTATTATAGTCACTCCTTTGCGGGAGGAGCAACAATCACCGATACTAGCAGATGAAAATCCGCAGCACCAGGTTCCGTCGGCGCAAGCTGTCAAGGGCGCAGTCATTCCGGAGTAGAGTAAGCCGGTGTCATCTGGTATAGATGTCAAGTTCAATTTCGAACGATCTTAATGGACGACCACTGCTGAGGTATCTTACCTCGCCCACTTGTGCAAAGATTCAGGCAGGCTGGATCTTTCCAAGTAGGATCGGTACAAGTAGCGCGCGATACTCCATAATTATTGGATGAATCACAAAGACCATCTTTGGTACAGCGATCCGGTTCTGACATATTTCCCTGATATGACGTGCTACAACACATGCTTTCTACCCCACTAGCAGCATTGCAGGGAAATTGGTCTCCCGAAAATGCGGCTGTGCCATTGGGGTAGTAGCAAGTCGCATCGATCCCAAGAATAAAGTACGTGCAAAGAGCGACAAAAAAAGCAACGAAATGAGAGCCACGCATTGTAAGTGGAATGGATTTGTGATGAAGTCGTGATGGATTCGTCTGACAAGGAATGAAGAGATGACAGATGTCCAACAAATGTTGCTTCGCCTTGTGGACACCATCATATATTAATGACGCCGTAGACTTACATCAAGGACTTGCATCATGTTCAGCTGTGATGCGCCAAGCCCCCCTGCAGACATGCATCTTCCAATCCTTTATTGCCTCGAGCTGAAGGAGTAGCGATTGCGTAACAACAGCCTGCAACCGCAAAGCAAGCAGCGACAGCAGAAAAGGGGAAAATAGATGGTAGAGGGAGAGGACTCTAATACAGACAGGTGTTTGGAAGTCAGCCCGGATCAACCTCGGCTGATTGCAGATCAGGGTCTTGGCATGTACCAAAACAGATTTTCTCGTACATTGCTTTCTACATAGTACAGACACATCATTGTTGGTTATCATTATAATACTATACGCGCCTAAACTACAAGCAGATATTGTATATCTTGCATTAGATTTAATAGTATATCACGATATCTAATACGAATAGATTTACTTATGTTGTATAGGAGTAACAGAACGCCAGAGATCGGAATCCCGTATGCAAGCCATAGAATATATGCAATGGACTCATTTTGTATGTCTGTCAACGAATAAGATTCAAGACAATAGGTACGGACCCTGGCGACTGCTGCCTGCTATGAAACAGGGTAGCGAAGTCGTGATGTGGCACCGTGTAATTTAAAACTAGAGCCGCTGCCCACCTGCAAAGCACACTCCACCATGAACTCCTACCATCTCGCGCTCCATCCTCGAGGGTTTCAACCGATATGGATACTCTCCGTACGAAACACCCGTCGTTCCTTTTCCCTACACCGAAGTCTACCGTCAAACCCGAGTCTTACAGACAGCCATGCTTGGTCTCTATCAGTCTTACAAGCCTATCGAATCCCAACTGGTTCCAATGCGCCCCTGATCGGGGAAGGGTTTGCAGCTCGCAGATTCGTAACATGGACTTTCCTTTCCGCCATCGTCCGTTTGTACGCCGTCTATGATATGGACAACGGCGGGCTTTATATCCTGGCTTTCTGGACTGCCGTGATTGCCTGTATACACTTTGCGGCTGAACGGATAGTATTTGAGGAGAAAACTCATGTCAGAGCTGTTGGTGTCTCGTTGGTGTCTATGGGGCTGATGGTAGCCTGTTGGAGCTCTTATGCCACGGTCTTAGCACGGAAGTAGTGATTTATTATGATAACTTTGAAGCCTGGTGTGGCCATAATAACTACATATGGACTTCCTTAGGTGCTGCCTCCTCACCCAGAGTGTTATCTTCCGGACGGGGTTAGAAATACGATGCTCTCCGGCCTTTTCCCACCTACTCAATTGGGGCTGATCTCATTATTTGTATAGAGTCCTCTCCTGAATTTGGGACACAGACGAGCAATATCTAATTTCAAGCATCACCTTAGAAAAATTTCCGAGATCTCATACATATATCGTTGAAGGACATGAGCACGTCATCTGCACTGAGTTGGCCACCTACTGGGCCATGACTGCAGACGTTTTGGAAATGAATCTTTTCATGAATGTGTACGGAAGAGCTTGAATCCACCTGGGACACCAGTCTGAGAAAATCCTTCGTGGTCGTATTTCTTGCTAACAGTGTGCAAGTTCGCTTTGGTTGCTGGACCATAAGAGCCGATCGGGTCCTGAAATGGCGCGGCGTAGTTCAAATACTTGAATTTATGGAAAAGGCCGGCTGCTTTGGTATTCTCGTCGATCGTCTCGATCAAAGCTTGCGTGACGCTGTTGACCGTCGCATCATCCTCTGCCCGAGTCCAGGTGACAGAGAGAAGACAGAGTACCAAAGGGTCGTGTATGTCTTCTAGTCCGAGTGCATTGCCAGCTTCTATCAATGGCATCCTCTGAAAGATGAGGAAATACGCTATCCCGGGTATGTCTTTGGTTGAATCGATTGTTGAATTCCAGAGCTGATATACCTTGTCGATAATCGTTGCTGATGGGCGGAAAACAGTATTTACGTAAATCCCCCTTGTGTGTGAATCAGCGAACCATTGTACGAACAACATGAGTTTCGTTTTTATGTTGCACTCACCGAGAGGTCTTTGCCTGGTTTGATTCTACTTCGTTCACGAAGTCAATGTTGTTTCCAATTCTCATGGTGTTTTTGAGCTGGGGCTGGATTGCCGTGAAAGGTCGGAATATAGGAGGATTCGCAATAGGTTCAGCATAGTGAAGCCTGATTGATACAACGACACTCTTATAAGCTGCTACATACCCAATAGCGCAAATAATTTCAGCGTAAGGATCGGACTTCGCTGATTGCATGAAGCTTCCGAATGCTGAAAGCTGTTGTGGGATAGTACTGGAAGGATACGCGATGAAGCCTCCCCACAGTTGACCTTGGGGGTAGGTTTTCAGATCGAAGCGAGTCACTATGCCAAAGTTGTTAGAACCCCCTTTCAGAGCTTCGAATAGGTCTGGTCGCTGGAAGGTGTTGACGTTGACGATGGAGCCATCGGCAAGGACAACCTCCATATTAACCACATTATCACAAGCAAATCCCCTCTGTCCTGAGTAGAACGAGATACTACCTGTATAACATTTTAGTTTTGATATTAGACAGGTTTTGTAGTGAGATTATTTAACGTTTATTTAATGATTTGCACAGGTCTAGCCGTACGCTAACCCTAATCTAAATTTACCTGAATATAAGCCGTTACTACTTAGCCTTATATATCTAGGATTTACCCGTAAAACTCCTTTTAGTAATTATCTATTTATTTATATTATTAATAACGACGTATTATAGATATTAATTCTAATAAAGAACTTATATATATAGCTACTCTAGCCCTCCTTATCCTTAGTTTATATTATATTAGCTAAGTCTTATATAACGCTTATATCCTACTAGTTAAGTATTAGAGTAAGGAGTAGAGTCTTAATAATTTCCTACTTAAGCGAATAAGGCGGATATTTAGATTTATTAAAAATAAGATATATTAATTACTTACTTATTTTAACCTTAAAAGTATTAATTAGTAATATAGTTATTAGCTTAGCTTAAAGCTTACTTTATATCTTATTCTAGTAAAACTCTTATACCTACGTCCTTTATATAAGTTATTAATAATATTTAGCTAGTCTCCCTCCTTTATTTCTATTATAATTAATAATATCCTTAAGTACCTATATAATTATTATAATCCTATCCTACGCTAGTATCCTATTCTTAAATATAATACGATCTAGAGGTATATAAAGGTAATTAAATACGTAGGTAAAATATATAAGAGGTCTATAGTTTAGGGGTTTATTAATAGAATATTTCAGCGCTTCTATTAATTAAAGGAAGACTAGAGGTTCTTCTACTTTATATATAAAAAGGTATATAGGATAGTATAATTAGGGGTAATATACCTATATAGTCTAATTAGTATACTATACAGCCTATTTAAGGGAAAGGTAAATAGTCTAATAATACTATAAACTTCCGGTATATAAGACTAGCTATATTAAGTATTCTAGGGGCGGCGAGTTCTAGATCTATTTAGTAATAAAGCTTATAAGTATATAGAATTTATTATATTACTATATATAAGCTACTTAAACGTATAGAAGAGAAAGTTTAATAGAAGAATAGCTAGTATATAGATTATTATTAAGTATAGTTTTAGGATAATATAGATACTTTAAGTAATAAATACCTTTAAGTATAGAATAAAATTAGGGCTAATACCTATTAGTAATATCTATTAGGTAGTAGTACTATTAATAAACTATTTTACCTATTTATAAGGCTAAAATATAGTATTTAGTTAATTTAGGATTAGGCCTTTAATAATCTACTAAGATTTATTAGTGATTAACTCCGCCTAATAATTACTTAGGTATATTTCTTTATATTAAGCCTTATAATATAACTAAAGGGATTATAAGCTTATAATCTATATATAATTACCTAACTCTAACGTTATAATACTATTAGTTTATAAACTATATTACTAATTAAGAGCTCGTTATTAAATTTAAGTTATAAAAAAGCTTATAGAGATAAGTTATAAATTAGCTTAAATCTATAATATATATAAGAAATATAGGAAACCCGCCCTTATTAAGTAATATAACCTATTTATATAATTATTATAAAATAGTAAGTATCTTATAAGGCCTTATTTCTTTATTCTCGCTTAAAGTTTCCGCTTCTATATTCTATTTAGTTTTTCTACTTCTTATTCTAAAATATCCTAATACTAAGTCGCTTAAATATTAGGGGTCTATACTAATAGTTATTCCGTTATTTTATATTATTTTATATATTAGAGCTATAAAATATACCTAAGTATTATATCTACTAGTCTTATAGTATTCCTATTATATATTATTAAACCCCGTCTTTACTAAGCTCCTTATTAACTCTTATATAAAAATCCTTTATAGTATTTCTCTTTTACTCGCTATTATTATTATTACTTTTAAAGTCTCTACTATTACTTACTTAATTTATATCCTTAATACTATTAAGCCTATTAATATATAATTATACTATACTTATAACCTTTTTATTAGATATCTAGAGACGGCTTAATATATTATTATTTATAGGGATAGTAAGATTAATCTTACTAGTAATATTTTCTAGTATTTTTTATATTTATTCCGTCTCTTTACTTAGGTACTATTAATATAAGACTTAATTTATATAGAGTATTTAAATAAGGTCCTCTTAAGCCCCTATTTACTTTTATAATAGAGTTATAAAGGCTTATAACTCTTTATAAAGTATATTTAATATATTATAAGTCTATTATATTCCTTTAATTAAATATTTAAGTTCTATATTAGTATTAAGTTACTACTTATAAATAAGTTTTAGCTTCTTAATTAAGGCTAGGTCTTAAGTACTAGTTATTATAGATACGTTAATATTAATAAGTAGAGGGGCCTAAGTATTACTTATTAATATAGGCCTACTAATACTTATAAGTATTATCGCCGGAGTTATTATATTATAGGATTTAAAGAATTTTAAACTTTACTTTATAAAATTAATTAAAATAGTAGCTATATCTTAAGTTAGATAAGACCTTTATACTTATTAAAGTCTTTACCTATCCTTTTATAACCTTATCCCCTTATTCTTTTTCTTATTCTACTATTATAGTTATTATAACTAATAGATAATATTATTAGTAGAGTTAGCTTTATCCTTAAGATTACTCCTAATACTAATATTACTCTAGTAGCTAGTATTACTTTAGTATTAAGGACTTAAGCTTTACTACTAGTAGGGAGAACCTTTTAATATAGTACTTATACTAGAGGGTAATAGTAATATTACTATAAATAAGAGTAAGATAGGTAAGCCTTTTAAGGAGGAGTCTTATTTATTATTTTCTTTATAAGAAGGAATTTTATTAGAACTAGTATTCTCTATTTCCCTTATAGCCTTTTTACCCTAGTAAGTAGAGAGTATATCTTATTTAGTATTATAATCTTATATTTTCTCCTTCTTATCTTTTATATCTTACTTCTTTTTATATTTTCTAGCTTAAACTTTATTAGCTATTAATTACTATTAATTTAATACTTATATAAGGTTATTATTAGTTATTATATACCTAGATCTCCTACTATATTCCTTCTTATACTTATACTATTTAAGTAGTACTACTACCTTTTATTAATAACTATTTTAAGAGTAGGAATAATAGGTATATATCTTAAAGTCCTACTATATATACTTCTATTATAAATTTATACTAGAAAGTCTATATATACCCGCTTTAGTAAGCGTATAATTAATAAGTATTATTATCTCCTTAGTACTAAGAAGTATTTCTTTATATATATTTTATCCCTTTTACCTACCTCTCTTATACTTCTTATTATAACTATCTAATTATAAGATATTTAAGCTCCTAGTCCCCCTTCTCTTATACCTTCTTAAATACTATAATAGCTTTATATTATATAGCCTAGCTTTCCTATAACCTTTCTCTTTATAAGAGGACTTTCGCGGGGTAGGTTAGGAGGAATATAAGGGAAGGATATTATTATTATTAAGAGGTTCCTAAGGTATAAGAGGTATATTTATATAAAGGCTAGTAATAATATCTTCCTATTAATTATATAGATATATAGTAATTATATATTTATCGCGCTATATTAAGATCTTTACTTATAAGGATATAAAAGGAGGATCTAGCGTACTAGTAATAGTAATAGTAAAGGTACTAGTACCTAGGATATCCTTAGAAGACTTTAAAGCACGCCTAGGAGGTATAAAATAACTATTAGTAATAGTAGAGGAAGGTTATAAGAGGGATAGAATAGATATAAATATAGGTAAGTAATAGATTAACTATAAAGAATATTAGAATAATAGCTTAATTAGGCTATTATTTATATTAAATTTGTAATTTAATAATTAAATTACTAACTTAATAATCTATATAATTAGTAAATATTATAGCCTAATATAGCTATTAACTATTAAATAATATTAAATAATCGCTTAAAATCGGGACTATAAAACCTATCTATTATAGACTTAAAGAACCTACTATAAGGGTTAACTAACCTCTAGTCGTTAATCTACCTACTTTAAGGCTAGTACCTCGACCGCTAATAGAGATAAGACTTATATAATCAAGCCTTTAGTATATATCACCCTAGGTAGCTCCTCTACCAGCCGATAAAATGTTTGGAATACTCGACGAAGCTCTATTTCCCGTAGAGTTAGTTAATAAGCTCGAGAATAATAGTAAAGGATTAATAGAAGGAATTAAGTCTTTAATAATAGCTAGAATAATAGGGGAGTATAAATCATCCTAGGAGGAGGGAAGACTACATCGGCAATTCGGGAACCCGGCCCTGGAAGCTTAGGCAGCTCAACCAGCCCGTACGGGAGGACTTGTACTTAGGAGTTATCGTGCTAGCCCGAATAGGAAATATTATAAGTATTACGTCATATATTACTAATAAAATAGTAAACTAGGCTAACTTTATAGTTTAAGCTAAAACGGACTAGTACTCGCTAAGATACTAGCTCCTAAAGTTAGAGGTTTTTAAAACGAAGAAAAAAAAACCTCTAACTTTAGGAGCTAGTATCTTAGCGAGTACTAGTCCGTTTTAGCTTAAACTATAAAGTTAGCCTAGTTTACTATTTCATTAGTAATATATGACGTAATACTTATAATATTTCCTATTCGGGCTAGCACGATAACTCCTAAGTACAAGTCCTCCCGTACGGGCTAGTTGAGCTGCCTAAGCTTCCAGGGCCGGGGTCCCGAATTGCCGATGTAAGAGTATACGCGGAAACGAGGTTTACGGCGTAGCCTAGAAGCTAAGTAGCTAGAACTAAATAGGGATTGGAATTCTCCGGAGATACTACTATAATAAGGGGGACGGAAGATAATATCCTACTAAGTAATATATTATTATATATAAAACATATTTCCTACTCTAAATAGTTACCTTCTTATAATTACCTTCTTATTTAGTATAATAAATATTATAATAGATACTATTATTAATAATATACTTATTATATCTCCTTATTATAATAGAAAAAAGGATATTTAAAACCTTATTAATCTCTTAAGTCTTTTATCTAATAGATCTATTACTTTATACCTCTATCTAATTACTTTAAATCTAGCTTCTTATTATTAAGAATATTAAATTCTAATACTTTATATATCTTATCTCTATATATATATAAATCTTTTTTAATTATATTAAGTTATTTAACTTCTTTTAAGATATTTAATTCTATTTAAAAGTTTAATATCTTAATTAATAGATTTACTTACTAGAAGTTCTATTTCTTAGTATATTTTCTTTATATCTACTTTATAAATAGAAATCTTTCTATAATCTATTTTATCTTTACTTTATAACTTACTATCTTATAAAATTTAATACCTCCTCTAATTATTTATAAGTTATACTACCTACTACTTTTCTTTAAAACTCTTAATAGTACTTTAATTATATTAATCTAGATTCTTTATCTACTTCTTTATTTATAATTACTTAATATTCTATACAGCTCTCTTATATAGAAGAATCTACCTACTTCTAATTTAAACCTACTTCTAGTCTAGCCTTAAGGGGCTAGCGTCTTAGAGCTATATATATCTATACTTTAGGGTCTTATTTTAAAGTCTTTTAAGCTAGAATACTATTACCTTTATAGATTAATAACTAGGCTAGTTATAAGAAATACTTTATACTAAGAACTATTTAGGTTTTAATACTCTATAATTCTTATAATAAAAATAAGTTATTAAAGTTATTTATTATAAAAGTAGAGGCTATAAACTAGAAGTAAGTATAGATTAGAAGTAGGTAACTTCTTCTATATAAACCTAGCTAATTAAATTAATTAAAAAACTCTAGTATACTAGAAGGGTTTACCCCCTTCTAGTCTAAACCTACTTCTAGTCTAGCCCTAAGGGGTTAGTAGCCCGGAGTTCTTAAAGCTCTGTATTTAGTAGCCTAGCTCTAGGCGTACTCTAGGGTACTTTTAAGCCTTAGTACTATTACTTCTATAGATCCTTAGCTAGCCTTATTTTATAATTAATTTTACTATAAGAAGTACTTATATTTAAGTGTTCTATAATTCTTATAGCGGAAATAAATTAATAAAGTACCTGGTTATAGAAAGCGAGGGCGTGAATTAGAAGTAGGTGTGGACCGGAAGGGGGTGAACCCTTCTACTAGCCGCCGCAGCAGATACGGTAAGAACGATATTTCCGCTCTCGCAGCTGGTAATTCCTCCAATAACAGAAGGCCGAGTCCGCAAATTGGCGTATTATTGGCAACAATTTACAACAATCATATTACTAACTTTTTTCTTCTTTCTAACGGTTTCTGGTCTAATCTCAAACCCCACTAGCTATTCAACTAACTCTCTCTACCATCCTCACCCTTGTTGATGCCCATTCTACTATCACGATTAAAGCTGCAACATCCACCCCCACACCCACTTTCCAGTCAGCCGCCTACATCAAGTCGTTGATCGGTGAAGTAAGTATCACGTAGGTCTTTATACCGACGTCCGGCTCGTCTTCCAAGAGCAATGAGTAGATATTATTTGGATTTTGGGTCAACGGCACCGAGCTTGCGGCCAACATTACAAAGAATCTTGGACGGAGTGGCGAGCGTACTGGTTCTTTCCGGTTTAGGAGGCTGGTGGGCGTGGACGTGGGTGGAGAAGTGTACTTGTATCATCTAAATAACCGGACGACTGTTGATGGAAATGACTATAATACCGACTGGGGGGTCTTTACTACTACCTGCTTTGGTATCGGGACATGATTTGGGGTCGACATATGGTTTTGAGCATCAAGTGTTAAAATTTATTACTTCCCTTAGCTTTGCCTATTTGGTTATTGAGTAGGACGTGCATGATACATGGATCTATTCATAGGCCTTACGAGCTAGGTGATGATGATGACGCATTCATGTGATGAGTCAATGCAAAGCTATGTCTTTTCCTAGTCTCAATTGCCATGAATGGCTTTTGTTGTCCTCCAACTGAGAAGTCCAAGATCTTGAAGGGCGTTACTCCGTGACGACGAAAAATCTACAGTGAACGAAACCATCCAATAACCTTGCATTCTAGCGACCTGAACCCGGTCTCGATCCCCGCAACGCAACTTGCACCTCCTCAGTTAACCCCTGCCTCTCTCTCTCTCGCTCCTCACAAAGCCGCAGAATCATCTGCGCTGTCTCCTTATTTTCCGCATACTCTGCTAAATGGAAAGGGCTCTGCCCGTCACTATCCTTTTTTTGAGGATCCGCGCCTGCAGCAACAAGCCTCTGCACCAGATCACCGCTCCCCCACTGCGCGGCCGCACAAAGCGTGATTTGCAATCTCTTCTCCGGCGGCCTGGCGCCATGCTCGAGCAGGAGAACTGGAAGCGAGGTGTTCAAGCCATACAAGCTGATGTCCAAGGCTGTTTCCTCGAAGTGATCTTTCATATCTACATCGGCGCCGGCATCGAGGAGGCATTCAGCCGCTTCATAATTATTATAGAGGGCTGTCCAGTGCAGAGGGGTACGCTCGAGGCGGTCGATAATGTTTACGTCGACTTTGGCGTCGAGGAGGAGGTGGAGGAGGGTAATGCGATCGTTCTGAACTGCGAGATGCAGCGCACTGTGCCGGTCTAGATCGACGAGATTGAGGTCGATGGTTGGGTCCGTTTGCGCTTTGGTGATGTAAGATACGATGATCTCGTTCATTCCGAGCTTAGTGGCTGTCAGGAAGCCTACTTCTGTGCTATTGATAGAGGTGTTGGTGTGCTTGAGGCGGCCCATGGATTCGTCGCTGGTGGATTCTCGTTTTCGAAGCTTTGATAGGAGTTCGAGGGCGTCGAGGTTGTTCATGTCTTTGGCGACGCCGAGGGGTGATCGGCCTGCGCCATCATGGATGTCCGTACGCGCGCCGTTTTCAAAGAGAATTTTGATGGTCTCACAGTATTCGAAGTATGCTGCGTCGTGCAAGGCGGTCCTTCCATTCGTACCCTGGGCGTTGATGTCGACGCCTGTTGGTTTCTCGAATAAGATACGTAGGATCTCGTCTTGGCCGTTAACAGCCGCGCTGTGGACAACAGTCCGATTGTATATATCGAATACCCTAGGATTAGCTCCTCGTTGCAGCAGAAGACGCACAACAGCAGCGTGGCCATAGTCAATGGCACGATTCAGTGGAGTGCCGCTCGCATTGTCAACGCCTTCTTGTATTTCGGGATCCGCCCCATGGTCCAGAAGCGCTTCCACAACGGCTAAGAAACCTAATTTCGCCGCTTCTATCAAGGGTGTAGACCAGTTGTTCTTTTTGTTGATATCCACGTTAGGATGAGATAGTATCTGTCGAACGACATGTGCGTCACCAGCGCTCGCGGCTAGTGTAAGTGCCGTGGAGTTGTGGGAGCCTGACTGGAAATTAACGTCTAGAACAGGCTTGTGTAAAATTATCTGCGCGATGTTGGCACGTCGAAGTGAGGCTGCTAGCATTAGGGGTGTTTGATCAGAGCGGCTGGTGTCAATGATGTTGAGGTCAATATTTGGCTGGTTAAGCAAAATTCGTGCTACATTGATATCGTTGGATGCTATGGCTCGGTGTAAGGAAGAGCTGCTGCGGCCGCATACAAGATTTGGGTCGGCCTTCTCTCTCAGGAGCACTTGCACAACAGGAGTGTGACCTCCTGAGGCAGCGTACATAAGTGGGGTCGTTTCAAAAGAGTCTCGGCAGTCGACGCGGGCACCAGCCCTCAATAGCTTCATTACCACATCAGTGAGACCGAAGTAGGCAGCTACATGTAGGGGATAAACGCCACTTCTGACATCCCAAACTGCAACATCTGGACTATCAGAGTACCACAAGGCCTGAACAGCAGCATCGAGATGCGGTTTGCAATTTAAGAAGTCGAGAATCTGCGTCGTCAAATCGTCCGGATGCTGGGACTGGGAAGCATGAATGCCCCAATAAGAGCAGCTATATTCGAGCAAAGGGTATTTAATGATTCTTTGTTTGAAGTCCTCGCTCTCAGTCGGCCCGGAGCTTGCGCCAGCATCGAACTCTTTGAATGAGAGGTATGTAAGACAGTCTCGAGCAAGTATGGTGTCGCCGTTGGAGAACCACTTTTCACGTTTTTCTCGGAAGTAATCTTGTGCCGAAAAATGAACAAGGCGTACTATATCACTCGCGTCAATGATGACCAGTCCAGCGCACATTGAAGTTAATTCGCCTGCACTGAGAACTTCGTCCGGATCGATATCAGAAGCATCAGAAGCCGAGGCAGTAGTTGCAAATGCATGCTCGACTTCTGCAATGCTGAGAGGTCTTTTACAGAACGCAATCCACAGCAGAAAGTTCACGACGATCCTTCGATCGTCGTCGTTAGTGGCTTCGATGCGCTGCATAGCTTGATCATAAGTATCTCCAATCTCTGTTGGTAAATTTTGTAAGGCATGCTGTATTGCTTTTGGTGTTCGTTTGGTGGCCAGCGAATCCATGTGCAATTTGGCAAGGAGAAACCTAACGTAGCAAATCAGCAATCCCAAAAACTTAGATAAGAAGCCAATTTCAAAAGCAATCACTGGTATCTATATCACGATGTTCTCTGATTCCCCTTGTTGATAGCATTGAAATAGCCTCCTCCCTGGGACTGAACAGGCTGCCATTGGTCCAAAGACTTTAACCAAAGGTCACTTCCAAGTTCAAAATTGCAAACTTGCAGGCAATTCTTGGTGATATTTTGCAAGGCATCAGAGATTGATTTGCACATCACTTGCCTGATGAAAGCCATAAGATGAAGACTTACATTCCATTAGCTTGTTGGACAATCGTCCCTGCAATCTCGTCTCGAAGGCTTCTCTTCTTATTGACGCTTTCAAGGAGCCTCTGCTCGTGGTCCACTCGCCATTGGACATAATTTCGTACATCACTCTCTGTTGCCACAATCTCAATTACATATGCACCGAGTCTTCTCACGATGTAATGACCTTCATGTGGGCAGCTCATGTCCTGGCCATGGCAAGCCTCGCAAAGATCAAAGCCATAGCCAGAGCACTGTCTGCAGTGGTATATCAAGCGCAGATTCTCTTGCTCGCAGCCGTCACAGCTGATTTCCGTATCGAAGAGGTCTCGAATACTATCAAGAGGTCGTGAAGTCACCATAATATTTACCTTACCGTGAGTGAGTGTTTCTAACAGGAGAAGGCGTTTTGATTCGTCCAGTATCTCGTCCAAAGCGTCGACGATGATGAAGCAGTCGTCCATTCTAGCAAGTTCGGCACGAAGTACCCCAGTCAGCTCTTGCAGAGATGGGAAGGTATCCATTCTAGTGTGAGTTCTGTACAAGTCCTTCAGCTCGGTGCTGAGATTGGGTCGTAATTGAAGAGTTTGCTTGATGAGAGCTGCAACAAGGTTTTCAACTGATTGGTTTTTCGTATCGTTGTAGCCGCAATAGATGACCAGTATGGCAGTATTTTGGTCCTTCCGAATCCTTTTTAGATGCTCAACGACGATAGAAGCCAGAAATGTTTTCCCAGCGCCCAGAATTCCTGGGCACCAGAGCATTGCCTCTTCACTCGATACCCATGTTTCAAAGTCTTCCCGTTCTAAGAACCAAGTTCCAGTACCTTCGCACGCTTGTTTGATGAAATCGTCCTGGATCAATGTGTCAGCCACCCAATAAGACATCTGGCCTCGATAGTATATTACTTGCTGCTTCAAAAAATTGAGGGTCGATATCCAATCAAGTACTGCTTTGACTTCATCATTCGCAACCGAAAGCTTAATATATCTAGTATCGGTTTGAATTTCGCGAGTGACGGCTGCATTTGTAGAACTTAGCGCGAGATTGAGAGAAATTTTCAAGCGTTCCAATTGAGCAGTGAGAGCCTCAACTTCGGACTTGTCAAAAGGCCATCGAAGTGTCTGGAGAACTTTGCGATGTCCGGTCTTTGGCTGTAAGCGGCTCATAATGTCGTTAAAGGTGGCCTGCATCTGGTAGAAGACGCCGTTGTCCTCGTCGAGAATGGTAATGGTTTTCAGCCAGGGCTCGCTGAGCTCCTCGTCAGAATCGAAATGGCTCTCGAGAAGTTTCAGAACCATCCACAAGGAGTTCAACTCGGTGAATAGGCGCAGACTCTGTTTGCCGCCCTCTTTGATTGTGTTTACAAAGGAAACTAAATTGAAGGCACCATCCGCGAGACTCTCGACGGCAGCTAGAAGGCCTACAGCGCTAATTGGATCCATGCTGATTTTTGATCGATAATCAATGATCTAAAGGTGCAAGCAAAACATCGACATTTGGTTAACAAGGAGACAGACAGTGGTACAGCCCGTCCGCTCGGATTAGGCCTGCCAGCACTTTCGAGATACAGACGGATCTGTTGATAGACTAATCGGGGTTACCTGTACTCTATCTCAAAGTAAATACAAAGCCGTCATATAAAACCGAAAGATGTTTACAGTTATTTCCAGCTATTCCCATTTCAATAAACGAAATACTAAGTACATGTAAAGCTAACATCCGAATGATATGGAAATTCGTTGAGGGATCGACAAGCCTACGTCATTCAGCCCTACTAAGCTTGACTACCACGTCGTATTAAAAATAGATTGTACTATATATCTAAATAAATTACTTTTAACGCGAGAATTACTTACTACTAAGTTACTTATAACTTTACTATATAGATATTTATACTATAATTATCTATTATTATTCTATTACCTTTATAAAATAGCTTATAATATAATCTATTTTTAATATAATATAACTACTTAAAGGAGATAATAAATTAATACTAAAAAATTATACTAAGGAATTTATAATACTATAATTTATTATACTTAAATATCTTATAAAAGTAATCCCTATATTCTTATAAGAGATTTATTCTAAGTCCTACCTTTATTTTAAAGATAAAGATAAAGATAATAAAATATATTAAGATAGAAGGTTAAAAACCTAATAGTAGAAGTACTATTATAAGTATATTAATATAAGTAGTTAAGCTAATCTTAGTATAAGGCTTTATAACCCTCTTACTATATTAAGTATAATATTAGTAAACTAGGAAACTTATAAAATATAAAAATATATATATTATATATATATAACTAGCGCGCTTATATATTAGTCTTAGAGCTTATTATAATACTTCTAATTATTATAAGCTACTATTTATACCTTTATAATATTAAAAGCGCGCTTAGTTTCCTAATTATTTATTAGAGTATATAAACTAGATATTATAATTTAAATAATATTTATAGAAAAGGTTTATTAAATATTATAGCTAATATTTATACTACCTACTTAATATTTAATAAATATACCTTTCTTAGAGTTAGCGCTATTATTATTATAATTATATTAGGCGGTATTATTAGTATATCTACCTATCTTATATATTCCTTTAATAGCGCTATTTATACTATTATTATAAGTATTATTATTATTAGGAATTACTATTTATCTATCTATTATAATTATAGTAGTCTATCCGCGCTACTTTAATTTATCGCTTATATTAATACTAGTACTATAATTAATAATATATAAAATTACGCTTATAGTACTTAATACGTATTTATTATACTATTTACTTAGTATTTATAAACTACCTTTTAATAGAACTATTTCTACCTACTTAACCTCCTTATATTATAAATTCTCTTCTTAAATCTTATTACTTTCTAGTTAAATTTCTACGCGTAACTTTCTTCTAATCTACTTCTTAAACCCTATATATTTACCCTTATTACTATTTATAATAATTATATTACTACCCCTTACTATCTTATACTATATCTAATCTAGTTATATTAGCTTAAATATACCCTAGAAATCCTCTATTAATTAGGACTTATAAGCGCTTTAATTTATAAGTAGATCTTCTCCTTTTATTATATATAATATATAGCGTCTTATAAGTTACTACCTACTATCTATCTTTAATTTACTTAGTAATATATATCCGCGTTTTAAAGTAGAGTAAAGGAGAGGAGGGAGGTTATTATCTTATCTAATTTAAGAGGTTAGTTATATATAGATAGATAGAGTAAGTAGAATTATACTATTAGCTATTTCCTCTTAAGCCTTACTAATATATAAGGATAGTAGTATTAAGGTTTAATACTTATACTTTAAAGAGCTATTTAGTAATATTTAATTAATACTAGGATTATTACCTTATATAGTTTTAAGTTAGCTATTATATCCCTCTTTATATTAGTTAATTAGGAATACCTACCTTAAATACTTAAAGGACTATTATATTTATTATTATCTAAATTATTTAAGGGTAGTAAGTTATCTAGTTAGCTACTATTAATATCCCTTTTATTTACCTTACTACTATTTCTATTTATAACTCTAATATTATAAAATATATCCCCTACCTCTTTTAAGTAAAGCTTATAAATATAGCTCTTATAAAGGTTATTATCTAAGTTATCTTATATATACTATATTATTTACTAGCGCCTTATAATAGTATATAATTAGCTCTCTATTATATATCTATATATAATAGTAAGATAGCTAGTTATATACCCTAGGCCTTTTTACCCTTAGATTTCTTAATATAGTAATTACTACGCGCGTTTTTAGATATATAATATCCTACTATTATTATAGTAAAAGTTAATAGGATATTAAGTAGGGGGTTAAAAAACTTCTTTATACTTTCTTTATTAGTAAAACTAGTCTTTATTAATTTATATACTATATTTATAAGTACTTTTATAAGGATAGGATTCGCCTATTTATCCTTTCTATTATAGACCTAATATTTAATTAGAACTAATATTAGATAGAGAGGTAACTTATATTATAATATATAAAAATTAGGAGGTTTAATAATACCTTAACTTACGCGGTTACCTCCTTTTATAAGCTATCCTATTTATATACTAATATTACTATAACCCGTATAAGGTTTAAAGAGTATAAATACTATTCTTTAAATAAGTTAATAAACTAGTACTTAGTTTAATTAAGATAAGAGGTAATTATAAATATTATACTAACCTTTTAAGCTTTAACTTTAATAGGTATACTATCTACCCTATTTAACTTACTTCTAATCTTAAGCCTTAACCTTTTAATTACCTTATCCTACGCGACTTTTATTTAACTACTTAGTTATATAAGATTATCTTTTAATTATATCTCTCTTCCCTTCTTTATACTCTTAGTTATACTAGAAAGAATTATTACCTTTAAATACTTTATATAATTAGGGATAATAATAGTATATATCTTATAAGAGACTACTTTAAAATAATATTTCTTATCTTACTAGAGATATAGTCCTATTTTATTACTACTATAATAATACTTATTAGTATTAGGGTTTAATAGAATATTAGGGATTATACTACTTACTCCTCTTATTAAACTTCTTATAATAGGACTTATTAATAGTTAATTTCTTCTTAGATTATATTAGTAGATAATTATAGTATAATATAAGATAGATACTTCTATCTATATATATCTATTATTAATAGAGGATATAACGCGTTTTTACTTCTCTTTAACTTAAAGTTACTTATTCTCTTTATTACTTAATTACTTATAATTATTATTATTATTAGAAATTAATAACTTAGTAGACTACTTATTATTCTACTTATTATAATTACATCCTTTATTTATCTTATAATTCTAGAGTTAAGTTATATTAGTAATTAAGTACTACGCGTCTTAAGATAATAGTCTTATCCTCTTATATACTATATTAGTATTATATAAAGAATAGGTATTATATTCTTATAAGTAGATAGAAGGAAGAAGTAGTAGATTATATTATTAATAAATTTAAAAATACTATAATTAAAGGAAGGGGAAAACCCTTAAATTATTAGGAAATTAATCTATTTAATATAGTATTAAAGAGCTAAGCTAAGTTAATTAAACTAGATAGGATTTAATAAATTAATTAATATTACTTTAATTTATATTAAGTATATTAATACTAGTAACTTATACTACTTATTTATAAGGAATACTATTACTAGTAATACCTACTATAACCTTAAAATATAATATCTTTATTATATTTAAGCGTAGGGCGCCTTATTATAAATACTATCTAGACTCTAGTTAATTAAAACTACTTATTAATACTATATATAAGACTTATTCTAATATATACTATATATTATCTAGTAGCTACTAAACCTTATATATTAAAAGTAAAGCGCTTAGTACCTTAAATATATATTTCTACTAGTACTACCCTTTATTCCTATTTATTAGTAATAATAATACTTAGTAACCTAGAGTAAATATAAATAATAGCGTCCTTTATCTTATTATAATCTAAGTTAGATCTAATTAAGACTTTAAACTTTTTAAAGTTAAAGTTATTTATATTTAGTAGTTCTATATATATATTACTCTTTTAAATATTTTAAGTTATATATATTATACTTTTATCTATATTATTACTAATATATAATATAGTATAGTAAATAGAACTTATATACTAATTAAGTTCCCTAATTAAGTATATAAATTATAGTCTCTTATCTAAATCCCTAGATAATTTAGCGCTTAATATTATATAATTTTCTCTACTATCCTTATAATATTATTTAACTCTTATCTATCTCCTCTAATTATAATTATTTTATTAAGTAAGAAAGAGGAGATATTAATCCTTCTACTATTTAAGGATACTATTAAATATATAAGTAAACTCTTTATATATATTAATAAACCTAGATTATAAGTAGTTTTTTACCTTCTTTATATTTAATCTTTAATCTAGTAGTTTTATAAATTCTAATTACTTTTATAATTAGGTAAGAAGAAGTATATAAGTAGTTTTATTAATTTTTAGTATATCCTTTATAATTTTAACCGACTATCTTATATTATTAAAATCCCTAGGATTTATTCCTACTAAGTCTAGTCTAAGTAGCTAACTTTTATAAGTTTAATAAATCGTCGTATATATATTAATATTATAGTATTATTTATTAGTAAACCTACGTAGTATACGCGGTAATATATATATTATAAAAAGTCTATTACTTATATTTTATCCCTACTTCTAAGTAGATTATAAATATAAATACTAAATATATTATTATTTAAGTATTATTATACTACTTCTCTATTATAATATTTAAAGTATCTATTATATTACTTTATAACTAGGGCTACTCTAGTATTATAATATAGAATACTATATTTTATATCCTTAATAAAGAAGAATAAAAGGTAGGATATTATTATATTATAGTTATAGTATTATATATTAAGCCTTCTTATATTTAGTAGTTAAGAAAAGAAAAATACTTAGATTATAATTTTATCTATTTAGTAAATAATTTACTATCTTTTATTAATTTAAAGAGAATAGCTTTTTATTTTATTACTTATCTAGTCTATTAAAGAGATTTCTCGTCGTATATTATATTATATAAGTCCTAGTTAGTATAATTATTAATATAAGCTATATTATTATTTCTTATACCCTTTCTTATATACGCTAATATAATATATATACTCCTTATAATTCCTATTAAAGAGATAAGTTAACGCGTTTTAAGTATCTTTAAATTAGTAGTTATATTAATTAGTTATAATTCTACTTCTACTATTTTATAAATCTTATATAAAGCCCCTTCTTTATAAATTCTTAGGAAATTTATAAGGGCTCTATTATACTTTAATAGTTAACCCTTAGTAGTTAGATACCTTATATCTAATACTATTATAAGAAGTTAAAGCTTAATAGGCCTTTAATTATAAAGTAATATTATATAACTTTAAGGCCTTAATTCCTATATTAGGATATAGTTATATCTCTACTTTCTTTAATTCTACTAGTTTACTATATATATTATATTATTAATAATAAGATTCTTTATATCTTCTAAATCTTTTCTATCTAGTTTCTAGTATCTAATTAATAGATATAAGTAGATAAAGTATATATATACTTACTTAGAATTATATTCCCTTCTATCTATATTTCTATTAATTATAGTCCTTCTATCTATCTCTTTTTAGTATTAATATATAAAGATAGTTAGTATCTTAATAAAGCCCTCTACTTATAAATACTATTATATTATAAATAGTATATACTAGATCCTATTATCTAGTTTAGTAGCTAAAACTATTTATATTTACTACTTATTAGGTTTATACTAAAAATATAATAATTTAACTTTATAACTAAGTATTAATACTTTAATTATAAGGTCTACCCTTTTTAAGGTAGATAGCCTTATTATAAATTAAAATAGGTTATTCTTTATAACTAGTATTTATAAGTAGTAGATAGTATAGTATATAAGTTATTCTTAAAAGTTTTCTTACTTATTAATTAAATTAAAGAAAGCTTTAACTAGATAGTAATATACTACCTCTTTATATTTACTATTATAGTTATTTATAGTATTAAATTACTAAGTCTACTTTATATAATATATTATTATATAGAGCTTTAATATATTAAAATAGCTACTTAGATTTACTTTATTAACTAGCTTATATTAATTAAAATAAGTCTTAAATCTATTAAATTAGTATAACGCGTTTTTAAGATATCCTAGTATTTTATTATTATATAACTAGTATTAAGTAATTAGAATAAAGTCTACTAGTACCTAGATATATTTAATTTCTAAACTATATAAATTTATAAATAGTAGAGTAATTACTAGTATAAGTTATTATATAATAGCTTATTAGTTCTTACCTATCTACTATATAATAGTATTATAATACTTAAAAATCTTTAAGTTATAAAAGGGAGGAATATTATAGAATCTTTTATTTAATTATACCTTCCTTAGTACCTCCTTTAATATACCTTTAAACCCCTTTATTTTCTTAGTACTAAGTATACTACTCTTAATAGTAAGACTAACCTATTTAAGTAAATAGTTAATTATACCTTTTAAGAGTTAATATAATATATTAATAAGTATTCTTATATATATATCTATTATTATATATAACTAAGCGAAGTTTTATATTAGATATACTAATATATTATTATTTTTTAGTATATCCTTAGCCTTCTAGTACTAGATTTAAGAACGGGTAGAGTAGTAGGTTTAAAGGGGCTAATTAGTACTAAGGTTCTATTATTAATTTAGTAGTACTATATAAATTACTAGAAAATACTTATAAAAATTCAAGATTTTTACTTAGAAAAAGTATACTTAAAAGTATAATTCTTTTATTTATTAGTAAGTATTAATAATTATAAGGTAAATCTAAGATTAAATATAATAGATATTTATATAAACTTTTATAGATACTAAGACCCCCTTTAAGTATTATAAGAGATATAAGGTAAATATTATTAAAAATATTAATTTTAAATTTAAGAGATTATTTATAATAGTTACTTAATACTAGAGTATTAATAAATAGTTATTAAGCTTACTTATATTATAACTCTATTATAATATTACTATTTAAGATTAATAGAATATAACTAAGTATATTATTATTAGATAACTTATTATATTAGTTATTATTAGAAAAAGATATTATTATTATTAAGATAGAAGTATTAAAAGACTAATACTATCTACTAATTACCTAACTAATTAAGGGATATCTAGTATAATAATATTTTATATAACTAATAACTTTTATACTACTAGACTATTTAATATAATTCTTAAATTATTATAACCCTTATATTATAATATATCTTTTATACTCTTATAATAACTATTAATAGTTATATTAGATTTATTATATTAATATAAAGGAATCTATTAAATATAAGAGTTTATATAACTTAGTATTTATCTAGCCCTTTAAAGTTTAACTAGTAGTATTTAATAAATTAAATAGTAGAATATCTTATTTTTATTATTAGAAAGTCTAATATTATAATCTAATATAAAGACTAAATTATATAACTAAGTATAATATTAAGCTATTTTTATACTTCTAATATTATAATTAGTATTCTTATAAGCTACTAAGTAGCTATTAATAGGATCTAGGTATTAATAATAAGTTATAACTAATATATTAGAAGTAGTCTACTTATTATCTAATAGTATCTACTTATATATAATATTTCTTATTATTTAATTAGATATATATTTAAGAGTTTTAAGCTTAATAATATAAAGGTTTCTCTATCTTATTACTTATAATAAAGTTATATATAACTAATTATAATTAAAAGTAGACCTAGTTTATAAGTTAATACTTATATACTTTATTAATTAGCCTTATAATTTATTAATAGTTATAGTAAATACTAGTTAAATAGGGTACTACTTATAAATAAAAGGGGTAGGAATCTACCTATTATTTTCTTTAAATTATAACGGCGTCTTAAATAGTATTATCTTCTCGCTATTATAAGTACTACTTATAATCTCCTTTTTAAAGATATACTTACTATATCTTATTACTTATAATTAAGTCTTATTATATAAATATAACGGATTAAAATTCTTTAATAGTATAACTAGTACGCCTAGCTTAATATATAACTTATAAGATAGTAGAGAGGGTTTATAAAACTTATAAAAGTACTTAAAAGAGAAGAGTTTATTATCTTCTTCTAATATAATATAATTAATACTCTAGTATATTATTATATTACTAGAGATATATAATATTATCTTAGTATTAATACTAGTAATATCTTTATTAGTAATAGTAAGAATAGCTTATTTTAATAGATAAACCCTTTAAGAGATATTTATCTTAATATTAGTATAGATATTCTTAACTAAATTATTAATAGTATTTCCTAGAGTATAACTATATTTCTAATATAATATATCTTTATTAGTAGTAGAGCTTTTCTAGATATTAATACTATTACTAATAGTAAGGAGATTACTTATAAATAGTCCTATTTTATAATAAGTAGTATCTATTAAGTTAAGATTATTAAGTCGCTTATTAATAGTAAGATTTAAATATATAACCTTATTCTAGAAATAGGCCTTTTAAAGATATACCTTAATAACCTAGCTACTAGATCCTCTTAAAATAACTAGGAGTATTTATTAGAAGTCTTTATAAAAGTAGACTATCTTACTTTTAAAATAAACCTAGTTATTACTATAAATATCTTAAAGGTTATAACTAATAGCTTCTATATTATATTAACTTTATATAAGAGACTTATCTTAAAAGATAATATAAGCTTATTTAATTAGCTTAGTAAGATTAGTCCTCTTTTTAATCTTATATAAAGAGGTATTATTAAAGTTTAAAGGTATCTTAAATTATAAGTAAGTAGTCTAACCTCCTTATAATAGTATTAATATAATACTAGAAGATACTACTATTAAAGTAACCTTTTACTAGGAATATAGCCTTTCTATAATAGTATTTTAAACTATTATCTTACTAGTCCCCCTAGTACTATTAAAGAAGAATAGTATACTAGAAGTATTAAATTTATTATTAGTATTAGTATTAATAGCGGTAATAATCTAATTAGTAGTATAGTATTAATTAGTATTTAACTTATTTTATAAGACCTTAACTTTATTAAAGGTAATTTAATAAGATATTTCTTTTTATAAAAGTCTATTTAAAATATTATTAAAATTATTAAATAAAATAGTTAAAATAAATAGATTATATTAAACTAGATTCTTAGTATATTTAAGGGTTAATTAATATTCTAATTAGCTATTAATTAGGTAAAGGGTATACTATTTAATAAATAACTATTACTTATAATAATTATCTAGGATTTAAAGTATTAAAAAATCCTATTATAAGAGGTATAAGTAGTTATTTAAGATATACTCCTTATACTTATTTTATAAGATAAAAGTATTAGTAGGTTAGAGTTTAATTAATACTAATATAAAAAGACTATATAACTTATAACCTCCTTAAAAATCCTTTTCCTTATTAAGGATCTTATTAGTATATCTATTATTTTTAGTTAACTTAAGCTTTATATAAGCCTCCTTCTAACCTATTAACTAGCTATCTATTATCTAGAAGTTATTAAATAATATAACCCCTTTAATATAATAGAGGAGTAGTTAGTAATAGTAGAGATCTTTAGTTTTAAGACTAATAAAATTAATATATTTAAGAGTCTCCCCCCTTTTATATATTTTCTAATATTTATTTCTTTTATTCTATATAAAGACCTTAGGAAAATCCGCGTATAAATAGTTAAGTAGATTCTTTATAATAGTAAGATATTTCCTATTCTATTTTATAAAGGGTAATAGCTAACTATTATTATAAGCTTCTTTAATAAGATAGTTTATATTAAAAAACTCTATTAATATAGTTTTATAAAACTTATTACTATCTATTAGCTTTTATTTAATAGCTTTATTAGTAGCTTAGTTATTAGCTAGCTTAAAAAGGGTATACTATTAGTTTAAAAGGTAGATTTATAAATACTTTATATAAGGCTTTATAATACTTATATTAAATAAAAGTATCTTCTAGATAGCTTTAATAGATCTAATCTAGTAAGCGGACTAGAACTTAGTAATCTTATTTATTAACTCCCCTTACTATTATAACTAGCTATTAAGAGTAGGATTATTATTATTATAAGTATAATTCCTAGTAAGGGAGATATTAGCTTAATTAAGTCCCTTATAAATATATTTAGGGTTAGGGTTAGGGTTAGGGTTAGGGTTAGGGTTAGGGTTAGGGTTAGGGTTAGGGTTAGGGTTAGGGTTAGGGTTAGGGTTAGGGTTAGGGTTAGGGT
>JAABUR0100001161.1_pt1 | contig 49340 bp, 45 predicted proteins | sample 5560091 | NCBI WGS metagenome assembly JAABUR01 (sample SAMN10711879, study PRJNA513375) | rock metagenome | isolation source: Antarctica rocks | place: Antarctica: Victoria Land, University Valley sud | reverse complement strand
GTTCGTAAGATGAACGAAGTGATTCAATGTCTAGATCGTGTAGTGATCGTATTGAAGTCATGTAGATAGAATGAAAAATAAAGTAATGCAATTCAACAGGCAGTTCTAAAGAAAGTGTGAACTGATTAATGTTGATGATCGTAGAGCAGTTGCAGATGTCAACTGATCGATGATATTGTCATTTAACGATGAAAAGACGTTGATACTGACTCTCATTCAGTATTCTGACTCTCACTTAGGCTTTTTCATCAGGTATGCTTTCTCATTGCCGTACATGATGAAGGTTCGATTCGTGCTGTCGACGCAGTGACATAATCGAGTTGAACAATAGTTTATAGATCTAGACTAGTTCAGCTGTTGTCGATCGAATGATAGTTCATCGAGACAGAAGACTGATTCGAATGTTGACAGATGATTTGAGCGTCTTCTCATCGAGACGTAGATGCTTGTTGAACGTAGCAAGCTGTCGTGTCTGTTATGCTCTTTGCCTAAGAGCTTCTTCTTCGTGAAGATCTCATTCGTCATTTCATGACTTGTAGTGAGTTGTCAATAAATGCAAGAACTGTGTCATTCGACGATACTACGTACACTTCTTACACTCTTCGATAATTGTTTATAGTGATATCTGTTAATCACTCTTCTTTTTAATTTATAACGCTCAGGCCAAAGATTCTGCGACATCGTGTAAGATCTGTGTCATTCGACGATACTGCGTACGCTTCTTACACTCTTATTTGCCTTTCAATGAGACGCGTAGTAATGATCGCGTTTTACATCAGTGTCGTAGCATCATCGTAGATGAATAAAAGCATTCTTGCTGTTTGAGCTCATAATCTATTGAAAGAATAGAGTGAACAGTGATGAATTCAGTTGAACGAGTAAAAGAATGATTGTAAAATCTATCTACTAGACAGTGACTATACACTGAATGTCTTCTGACACTAAACTCAATTAGATCGTCTCATCAACGTCTGTTTATACCTCTATTCTATTGAGTTCTAATGACTGCACGTCTGTCATCGCTATTTTCAACAATATCAATAAATTTGCATCTTTCTGATAATGATGTATCTCTTGAAGTGCAATGATTTCTGACTTTTATTTTCTTTTTGACTGTCATGATAAATTAGCTGTTGATAGCTTAATGCATTATTTATTTGCATTATTTTCTGAACTTTATTGATCTTGCTTTCAGATAAAGTCTTTAAGTCTGCTCTTGATTCATTTGTGATTCAATTATTTGATGTCATATCATCACAAGTTGAAATTCTTAAATCATCATATGATGCATCTTTAAACTTTCGTTCTAAATTAAGTCTGTCAGCAATGCGCAACAAGAAATGCATTATTTAAATGCATTATTTAAATGCATTATTTAAATGCATTATTTAAATGCATTATTTGTTTGCTTGCAATAAGTCATGATGTATATCAACTGACAATGATTTGAAAAATTGAGACTATTGAGTTAAGTGAAAGCAAAGTGAAGTACAATGTAAACAAGAAATGATGTGTAAACAAAAGATGATGTGTAAACAAAAAATGATAATTGTTAACTGTGTTTATAGTAGAATCAATATGATGAATGTTTTGATATTAGCACTAATATGATGAATGTGTTGATTGCAGCTCTAAGATGATGAATAAATTCTAACATTCAGTTTTAACTTTAATTTTATTTACATCTCATTTTACATTTATTCTAATTCTAACTTTATTTACATTCAACGTTTATTTTAACTCTAACTTTTTCTACATCTCACATTTATTCATTGCACTCATCTATTGTGACTAAGTTCATTAGAAAAAGCACTTCAATATCACTATCAAATAAGAAGATTGTTAAGCATTATTTATATGCATTATCATTGAGATTAATCAAAATCGCAGAATGTTCAATTTATTAATTAAGTTGCAGTCAATTGCAAGTAAAAATCATGTGATGAGATGAAATGAAAATCAAAAAACTCTTTATATCAAACAAAGTGCAGATTAAGTGATTCTTTATAAACAACTCATCAAATTAAGAAGCATCAGCGTTTATCAGAAAGTTGCTAAAGTGAAGCAGACAAAAATGAAGAAAAATATGCGAAATATGATCACAAATGATCGAATGAAAAAGAGTCTGCATGATAATGCATTTGAATAATGCATATGTGTTTCAAAAGCTGATTGTATAATAGCTCAATACTTTGAGATGAAGAAGATGAAGAAGATGAGAAAGAAGAAAACTGCAAAGCAAGCAAAGCTTGAAGCAATAGTCATGAAGACAACGTTCAATACTACTTCTACTGTTGATGTATGTACTGTGTTTGATGTAAAAGACAAGACTAATGTATGCATTAAACTATTGCACAACAAGATGAACTTGAAAAAAACATGTCAAAATACATGATATTTACTATTGAATTAATTCAGCAACGCATTTTACATCATGAAGAATTGAATGAATTGAAGATGATAAACAATTCAAATATCATACAAGAATTCAACAAATTCATAAGCGCATTTTCAAATGAAAAAAATGCAATTGATCGAAAGATAGTTAATTCACTAGATTCATCAAATGATGAATCTGATGATATCATTGAGATTCATGATGATGATAAGAAGATGAAATTTAGCAAGAGAAATGATGATGCAAATATGATTGAGAATGAGAACGAGTACAAGAATGAGTACAAGAAGAAGTACAAGAAGAAGAAGAAGAAGAAGAAGAAGAAGAAGAAAAAGAAGAAGAAAAAGAAGAAGAAGAAGAAGAATGATGAAATAATAGTGATTTCAGATTAGCAGTAGTAAATGAACAAGCATGAATTTTCTTCAATCAATTGCATTATTCTGTTGCATTATCAGACACTCAAATGAATATTAGTAGTACTTCGCTTCATGTCTTGACAAATCAAGTCAAGAATTCAAATCAATACTTGATTTCAACATTTTAACTCAACTTAAATACTTGATTCAAACATCATGACTCAACTTAAATATTCAATTTCAAAATTCTGACTTGAATTGAGTCTTGATGAGTCGAGAACTCAACTCAATCTCAATGACTCAACTTGTTGAAATCAGTTTAGACTGAGCTAAGTAACTTTCTGAAATCAAATTTGTCATTAATAATACATTGTTATCAATCATTCTAGCATCATTCTTCTTGATCAATTTAAGTCAAAACTCATGTTTAAACTTCAAGTCTTCTGAATCTTTGTTTAAAAATCTTATATTTCAAGCTTGAAATAAGTTAATCAATGTCAAAGAGTTCATCAAGAAGATGAAGAAACTAACTGAGCATTTATGTAATAAGATGCTTATAACTTAAATCATTTATGAATTCAATGTCAATCTCTCTCGTCATTCTTGTTTTAAATACTTCGTTGAAGATGAAGTTTAACTGAATGCTTGCAATCTCAGCATTGTTCATCTTACTGTCAAGTTAAATGATCATAATGTTGATTTCTTCAAGATCAAGTGTGTTTTCAAGAACAATTTTCTGATCATTGAGTTAAATCTTTCAACATTCATGAAGATTCATTTAATTTTTCATATCATTCTTTTGAATCATATTGCAAGTGACTTTCTCTTGAGTCAACATCAAAAATCTTAAGAACTTGTTATCATCAAGAATGATGAAAGATTCTGATATATAAACAGCATATTAAACTTTAAGCATAATAAATGTTATAATTCATCTTTGTTCAAGTATTATATTGATTGAGAAAATCACTTTTTTACTTGAAAGTCTTTTCATTTTCTGAATAATTGTGAGCAAATGCTTAATGAATATCATCTCATCAACTCTGTCATCAAAGAATCACATATATTATCATGTGTGATGTTTTAATGTCAATGTCAAGAACTTTAAGTTCAATCTTCATTATCTCAACTCAGCTCAAATCTGACTCAGATGTATTTTAGTTTCATCTGTGCATCATTACATTAAACTGCATTTCATCTTTCTCTTACTCAGATCTGACTCAGATCTTGTTTATATTTAACTCAGATATCTCATTTAAATTTGACTCAAATGTGATTCAGATGTATTTCAATTTCTGTGCATCATTATATTAAACTACATTTCATCTTTTTCTTACTCAGATTTGACTCAGATCTTGTCTAGATTTAACTCAGACATCTTGTTTAAATCTGACTTAAATGTGATTCAAATGTGTTTCAATTTCTGTGCATCATCATATTAAACTATGTTTCATCTCTTTTTTGCTCAAATCTGACTCAGATTTTGTTTAAATCTGACTTAAACATCTTGTTTAAATTTGATTCAAATATGATTTAAATATGTTTCAATTCTTATGCATCATCATGTTAAAATGCATTTTGTCTTATTTCATTTACATCTGACTCAGATGTGACTCAAATTTATTTCAGTTTCATCTGTGCTTTATTACATTAAAATGCATTCACATCAATTCTTATTTCATTTTAATTTTCATTTTCAATTCTTTCTTATTTCATCTTGTTTCTTTTCATCATTTTGCAAAAGCTCAGTTTTGAAGAAAGAAGTTACTGTTATAATGTCAAATCATCAATTCAATTTAAAACATAAATCATTGATGTTTTAAATAATTTTGATTCATTGAATTTGTTTTGCAATTCAATGAATTAAGTCATCAATTTAATCATTATCATTTTAATTTAGTTTCAATAATTTTGTTTTAATCATCTCAGTTATATGCATGAATCTTTGCAATCTTAAGTCATAAAACTATTATCTAGCTTTGATTCTGCTTGATTCATGTATATAAAAGTTGAATTTCATTCTTTTCTTTCATTTTTTATCTTTCGCCTTGTACATTATTTAATATATTGTTCTGTATTTAATTCAAGTAATATAATAATCAATTTTTTATATTGATAGAATCTTTAGTTCAATTTAGTCTCTGACAATCATTAAATTTGCAAAAGAAAAAGTTCTGAGAATTGTTGTGAATGCAAGAAGATAGACTTAATAGTCAGATTTAAAAAACAATAAGTTCTTAATGTAATTACATCAAATTTAAATGATAGCAAGCGAAGAAAGTATTTTATCTTTGACTGTGACATCTATGATATTTTTCTATGTAGAAATGATTCTTGTCAAGCTGCATATTACAATAGCATCTGAATAGCATTAATAAAATCAGTTCAGAGTGATATTTTATAATTTCTATTAATGAACTAAGTGAATATGCTAAAAGTGATTTCTCAACAGCAGTTAAAAAAATATGTAATGCATATATGAAAAGAGAATAAACACAATTATAATCAGAGTTATTAGACAGTTATTGTCAAGCTCTTAAATATGCAATGAGAATTGTACAACTTTTCTATGTTTAAATAGATTAGCACATGAAAATTACTTCACATAAAGTTATCACAAGCATTATACAACACTTTCTTTCTTCTTTCATCAATCATCATCTCATCATCATCATCATCATCATCAATAACATAAGTGTAACAGCTTAAAATAATGTACAGTACAAAGTATACAGACTAATGATGCATTGTATGATGTAGAATAACAACAACAATGTAAGTTTAACAGCTGCAATGAATATTAAATGTATGAGCTGATGATGCTTTGTACAAAGAGTAACAGCAACAATGTGAGTTGAATTCTATTCTGTTTATGAGTTATGTGATTTACATGTTGTACAAAGAATTCTTATTCTTTAAAATCTCATTGTAATCATTGTCATCATCAACACTTTTGCTTTCATTGCTTTTGCTTTGATCAACGTCTTTCTCTGTCTTCTTGTGAAACAACTACAACTTACTATCTTCGTTCATACAAAGTCTGAACATGCACTTCTTGCTTGTTCTGAACGAAACGTTGATTTCATGCAAAGAATGATTTCTTTGAATCAGATGAGAATGTACAGATCTTCATACGTTAATGCTGTTTTGATTCAGTCTTGTGAATAAGTCATCTTCATGACTTGTACACAATGTGCATGATTAAATGATCTTCAATCTTTCTTGAAGTGTCACTTCATTTCAGAGCACTTTGAGAAAGTCTGCGTCAATTGCAAATGATGAAATCATGTGACACAATGCAATCTTCTTAAGACTGAAGATAACGAAAGTGAGAATGAATGAAATGAAAATCATCATTCTCGCTCACTTGAAAGAAAAAATGATCATACGAAGCGAAGAAGATTGAGAAAGTTCATGCTGAGAAAGCGAAGACTGTTGAGAGTGAAAGATGTCTTAAATCTCATTGTGCTGAATTAATGATATGTACAAGATGCATTTCTTTTTCTGTTTATGAGCATTTGTTTTTTCAGCACATTTTGAAGCACAATCATGTATCTTGAATCAGCAGTCTGCATCTTTACATGATGCTCAAGATCAGTGTTTTGTACGAAGAAAGAAGCTATCATGACTGCTCTCTAGTATGAGAAAAGTGAAGATAGACTTTCTTATTTACACTTTGTACATAACATTAGTCTGAATCTTGTTGTATGAAGTAAAGTTAACAGATAGCACTCAATCAACTCTTCTTGTTGTCACAGCTCATGCAAACTGACTATCAATCTTCTTTGTACAATGCAAATGAAATCAAGATAACTATTCAATGAGTCAGAAAAAAGCGAGAAACAGCTCAAAATCAGTATTTTGTACAAAGAGAAAAGCTGTTATGACTGCTCATATAAGAAAAGCGAAAACAGACTGTCTCTTATTTACACTTTGTACATAACATTAGTTTAAATCTTGTTGTATGAAGTAGAGTTAATAAACAGCACTCAATCAACTCTTCTTGTTAAGTCAGCTTCACAATTCATGCAAACTAACTTTCAATCTTCTTCGTATGAGCTTCAATTCTTTCACGACAGCATCAGAGAATTGATTCAATTGTGTTTATTAATGTATTTCATTAATGATGACTTTTCTTCGATTGAAGAAGATTCTTTTCTGTTGAGAAAGTCATCATTTAGCTTTGTACATTATCTTCAAAGCTTGAATGACAGAAACAAAGTCTTAGTCAAGCATTCACTTTTGTCAAAGATCTGAAATTGTGCTCACAGTTTAACATATGTAATATTCAAAAGACATGACATCAGAATTCAGTAATGACGAAGCTTGAGAAACTTGAGCATCAAAGATGTCTTCATACGAAGCAGCTCTCAATCTCTGAAGATCATTCAGACTCAAGTCAACTTCATATGAAGACTGTAATGACAGCTGAAAAGAAGCAATGTTGAAGTTGAAGTTGTTTTCATATGCAGATCATAGCATGAGCTGAGAGAAAGTAATGATATTGCTCAAGAAAGCAGCAAAGTCATGCAGAATAATGAAAAACTTTTCTGCAAAAAAGTTCTTCATACAATCATGCAATGATTCTAGTATTTGATGATTGCAAGAATCATGATGCTGTATACTTTATATGATGTTTTCTGAAATCATACTGATTTGATTGATAATATCTGATACAACGCTTTGTATACAAAGCTTGTTCAACTTCTTGACATTGAACAAAGAAAGTTTTACTTTGTTTGCAAATATCAAATAATTATCTTGTACGAAGAGAGAATCTTTTCACAAGAGATGAGCAGAAAATTCTTGATGATAAATAATTGAATTTTGCAAGATCACTATGCAAAGCTTTTTCAACAAACACAGAAAATCTTGAGCAATCATGTTGAATTGATCTTTCTCGACAGTATTAAGCAACGATTTATCAAGCAAAGATTTATCATTCTCGTACGAAGCATTGCTTAAGAAATTGCTGAATCACGTCAGTCAATGATCAATTTATGATCAGAGTGCTCATACAAGAGACAACGAAGACTCAACTTTAACTCAAAACAAAAAAAAATCTTCTGAAGTCAATTTGAAGTCTGTTATTACTCATATGAATTTCAGAGAAAGATGAATCAAATAACTTGTGAACAAAGCATTTATATTTCATCATTTGACACGATGTATTTGAGATTTCAATGCATCACTCAACTCGTCTGCTCATGCTTCTGCATCATGATCATGAGTCTTCTTGAGATTGAAAATGCTGATGACATTAAACATTTTGTTGATTCATTCTAGTTGAACTTCATATGACATAAATGAAGTCAACTTGCTTTCTTGAAGCAAATGAAAATTATATCATTACTGTCATTTTTGAAAATGTAAAATCTGCTTTCGTATGATGTTTCAATGATAGAAGAGATAAAAAGCAAGCTGCAAAATGATGCACAGCAATGAATTTTTATGTCGTACAACTATTTTGTATTTAATTTGTTCAGTCTGATTCATTTTTTCATTGTTCAAGATGCAAACGTGCGTTGTACAAGAAGTGAAATTCTTGTTCTTCAAGTTCAAAGAAAACAAATCAGTCAACTGCAAATGACGACGATTTTCTTCACGCATTAACATCATATGATTCATCAAAAAATCAAGTGTTGTATGATGAGTGAATTTCACAGTTTAAGTCGTGACTCATTTCTGAGAAAGCTCATGAGTTTAACAGTTTCATATGACATCAATCATTTGTCATTACTCATATTCATTCAGCAGAGTATTAACATCATGATTGAGATATTGAGCTTTTCTTCTTGCATACTTCTTCTTTGTACAATCTTTCAAAAGAACTTTCATCTTGATCTCTCATGAATGAGAAAATGTAGCATGATCAAAAGATTGCTGATAATTGTATAAAAAAATGATAGCAGAAACATAACTGTTAACTGAATTAAATTTCAACGTCTGCTGCACTTTCTTTCTTGTAACAGTTGTACAAGACTGCTTGTAATGACTTGTATAAAGTTCTTGTGATAGAACTTTCTTGTTCAAAAACATGATGAGTTTATCTTTCATCATTATTTGATCATTCACGAACTCATGTTTTGCACAGAACTTCTACTTCACTCAATGCATGTCATACAAAGACGTTGAAGAAGATTTTACTCGTCATTTTTTCTGCTTTAACTTGTAGTTTCTGATCGTATTGATCGAAGCATTCATACATTTCAAGATCAACGCAGTCTGTTCATGTTGATACAATTCAACTGCAACATTCATTTTATTGAAAGTGTTTATCATTGAGAACGTCATTGTCAGAGTTGCTGTACATTGCAGTACTGCACGCAGAATTAATTCAGATGTGACAGACTTCGTATGAATAGATTGTTGAAGAAAATCAGAAGCAGCGAGCGCAAAATGAAGCAATAACTGAATAAATAACTGAGATGAGACAAGTTTTCGAATATGTTGCATATTATCAAAAGAAGAACTCTGTTGACATGCAACATGTTGAGAGCTTGGCAATAACTTGAAATAACTGAAGACATCAACATGTATGAGCATACGTATGTTCATACATATATGCATACGTACCTCGTTTTCAGCATGAAATGTTCAGATGAAAATTGAGGCTTCGATCTTGAAGAGAGAATATAGCGAATGATGCAATGAGTGAACAGAAGTTTTTTCATAATGCTATTGACTCGATTCTCTGAGATTAAGAAGCTGAAGGTTACAGCCTTGTTCTGACATGATTGCTGAGGGGCAGAAATGCCTTTTCGCACCTTGATGAGTTTCGTTGATGAGATATTCTGATGTCGCTGTGACGTGATCATTGGAAAACTGTTACTCTATAGATCGATTACCTAAGGTCTTAATTCACCGTTTTAGAAATTCACTTATTTTCAATGAAAGTCAGGTAAGGTACCTTTCATTGTCTCAGAACCTCAGTAGTCATGCACGTCTGAGGTTCTGAGGCAAACCTTCCAGTATAAGAAGGACGTGCTTATGTAATCGTTACGCTGAGTCGTTTACATATTTGCCTCAGTTCTCAGACGTTGACCTTACAAGCCCCTTCGGGTTGACGTTTCGCTTACTACGCAGGCTTGTGCTCACACGTCTGAGTCAAACCCGCAGTAATATTGGTTGATTGACATTAACTTTAACAGAGCATCTAACAACAACAACATGCATTAAATTTATAGATTTTTACACTCGGCGCGAGATTTACTGAAGTTATATACAACATCCTGATTTTAATTAAATATTACATGCGATGAAAGTGTAAATAACAGCTCGACGTAGTGTAACTTCTTGAAAAACTCAGATATACGCGTGGTGTATATCTGGGAATGCCAATCAACCAATATTACTGCGGGTTTGACTCAGACGTGTGAGCACAAGCCTGCGTAGTAAGCGAAACGTCAACCCGAAGGGGCTTGTAAGGTCAACGTCTGAGAACTGAGGCAATTACATATCCAGAACTAAATTTCTAAGCTCTTCAACCGCTACCAACATGAACAGAACATAAGAAAACGGATTAGCCGTCCATCCTGCGCCGTTGTAATTCAAAGCTCAAGTCTGTCTTCGATGACTGCGCCGGCCAAAACTCCCTTCATAGCCCTTTTTTTGTCTTTCTTCGATAGTGCTGGGGTTACAGAACTGGTGAACGATGTTCCCCAATCTTCTTCTGTTATTCTCTGCACGAATGACGATTGTGGTGGAATCGAGGAGGAAGGAGCGAGCTGTGGTGTGTTTGGCTTCGGAAACCCAAATACAGCAGATCTTGGCTGGAAGGCTCCTTTGAACAGTTCGGCTCCATCGTTCCGACTCCTTGGAGACTTTTTCGACTGGTTAGCTGCTGATGCAATGCACGAAGAATTTCGCGCAATTACCTCTGACTTCTCTTCCACAGGCTTCGCCACAGATCCCTCTTCAGAGGTTGAATCTTCCTCATCATGCTCAGTCAGATCATCGTTTGCTAAGGGGCTCAGCGGCATTGCACGTGCTGCACAGTTTCGGAGTCAGTGATATATATGCTGTCCATTCATGAAATTGGGCCAAAGCTTACTTAACGTGCTACGACTGACGTAACGCCTACAGGTTTCTAATCCTGAATTCAATACAGCCAGCTTCCGAGTGAGCATCTCTCGCTGTTGTTGGTGCTCTTGGGGCTCGGATGCAATTCTGTTGATAGTGTCCGAGTCCATTTCCAGGATAGAAGATGGAGACATGATATTTTCGAGGCCCCGAAGGAGGCAGGCCTCTACCGCTTGAATCGTAACACCGTCAACGAGCTGTTTGAGCGCAACCTTTGTACGTATGTCAGCCTCTACCTCTTGACATATGCGGAATCATGATACTCACCTTGTAGTATGCCTCCATGCAAATCAAGATTTCGGAACAAGCATATCGGTCCATTTCGGCTTCGTTGCTTGGAGATAATGCAGATAGTAAGCTTGACACCTTTATCCCACCTGCATTCAGGTCGTCCAAGGTATCGTCTTTTTTAATCGGCTTCATCGCATTGTGCCCTAGAAGACTCTGTAGACGTCCTACGACCTCCTTTTCCGTCCGTTCCTGCCTTACCTTTTGGATCGTTTCGGTGAAGTAGTGGTTGTAGGTAATAGGATGGCCTTTTTGGTTTTGGGCCATCAAGTCCTGAAGCTTGTCTTGTACCTGGCTGGCCTTCTGATTCATTATAGGATCAACGACCTCCATGAAGAGACTTTCCATAGTGATGTCATCCGTAAGGTGAGCCAAGGTCAGCTCAAGGAAGGTTTTGACAGCATCCCATGTCGATTGAAGGTGATCTCGGGCTATGCCTTCCCAAGGCTTCGATTGCTCAAAGAAGATGTCGCCGACAATCAGAGGATTGAACATTCCGGGAAGCTCCCTTCCCCTGCTTTTCCTCAGGAGCTCACGTATCTCATCTATGAAATCCTCTCTGCTGACCTTCCACTTACGCTTAGGCAATGCGGCGTCGACAATTTTACGATGGTGACCCCTTAATCTCATATCATCTGCATATCCAAGATTGAGATTCTGTACGACGGCACGAAGGCGCTTATCGTAACCTTCGTCCAAACGGGGATCCCCAAAAAACGGATCGCCGTATGTACCATCAACAGCTGCTCTACATAAAGCCTGGAACGATTGACTGATGTGGAGGAGAAACAGTCTCTGCTCATCAAGCGTGGTACGACGGCCTCCAAGTTTGGCGAGCTTGCTTTGACAGTCCTCAACACCGTTCTGAATATCGTCCACCAAGCTTGGAAGCTCGGCCTTGATTTGATTTAGGAGCACCTTGCTTAGCCGCTCTCGCAGGGTAACAATGCCCACGGCTTGACGTGGAAGATCTTGCCATATACCTTGAGAGAAGAAAATCGTCTCGGCGATATCACGAGCTTCGGTCGTACTATTCCTGCTCTCGTAGTCGCGGTTGCGCAGAACGTGCCATCCGAGGCGAAAATTCACGTCTTCGTTCCTCGCAAGACCCACAAACCCTGCTTCGCTCTCAGATCCCACTGATAGAGTATCTGGTTTTGTAATGATGCCCAGAGTGCGACCTCCAGTAGGATCCACCTCCTTTGCCAATTTTAAGATGATCTGGTTTGCATAGTCGTTCTTGGCCGAGATCACGGCGAGAATAATGCTTCTCTTGTTGTCCATGTATTGACGGACCATTCCCAAGACAAGGGCCACATCCGCAGCAGTCTGGACTTTATTCTCAGAATGGATCAGGCCAGGTAGATCCACGATAGTAAGATGAGGCCGGTCGGGTCCAGAGACCTCAACACGCAATACATCATTCGAGAACGCGTTTCCAGTAGCTGAAATACCCATCATATCGTTGGCCTTGTCAACCAACGACGGGAATTCTTGAAGATTATCCAACGTCTCGCGGAAGCTTAGGAGCTTTTTGCACTCCGCCTCAGGTCGTGTCTGGCTCGGAACAATAGAGATAACCACATTTACATCGTGAGCTCTCCGAAGGATGACTTCAGTGGCAAAACGCGTGCAGAGGTTGTCCTTCGTTGGAAAAGATATACCAGAGATGGCTTCGAGACTGGAGCTCTTGCCAGAGGATTGGTCGCCACAGACAATGAGTTGAGGCAGCGATACGTAGTGGCTGATTCCCTGCGATCGGAGTTTATCAATCTCATCAAGTAATTTCAGCTGGTCGCCCGATTGCAATTGGTGCAACTGATCGGGATGACTGCCATCGTCTGCCATGTTGATGTTGCAAGGCTTGTGGGCGACAAAACGGTTATCGAATTGGGCAGAGCTGTATAAGAGAGAGAATGGTAAATCTTTAGCTTTCTCGGAATTTATAGAGAAGTTAGCGTCGGATACTTGCGTGCTGTTCCATCCACCTCGATCGGGTGTTTGCAGGGGGAATATGCCACTTAAAAATGTGATCTTCGAGCCTCTAACAAGTCTGTTTTATCAAGTAAAGAGCTTTCTGGCCAAAGGCAGCCACGAATTTGAGAATTCACCCTGGATGCTTGCGACGAGAATGCCGTATGTATCTGCGGATGGAGTGTTGAGAAATATAACAAAACAGATCAGGGCAAGGCTGAGCCGAATTGACATCGAAACACTGGCCGATAGGCGGAGCAACCGACTACAGTATTCTCAGATATCCGCGTTTTAACCTGCCTAGGAAGCTCTATGCGGGTGTCCGTACTTGCTACATGTCTGCTAATCCCAACGGCGAGTGGCGACAAGTCCTCTGTCTCATGTAAATATGACTTGATATACCATTCTACCCTCTCAGCTAAATTGAAAAAGTGTACCACTCTTAAGGCGATCAAAAAACTAGACGATCATGAGGAACTCAAGACTTTTTAGAATGAAACCACTTGGGAAGCCGAGAACTTACTGTGCCTATGCGTCATAGCGAACCTATCTCTGAGGTAATCATCCAAGGCAAACAGAGGACGCCCATTTTGAATTTCCTTACTGCGGACATATCATTGAAAGGAACCTCTGCCGATGCTACCTACCAACTCTACCAACCGATCAACATATCTACAGTTTGATGTCTATTCAAGCAGATTCGATATAAATCTTATTGTTTCATGTAGGACGTCAATAATTCCGGTACTGATGGTGTCTTATTGCTTTGACTACTTCAGCTTGTCGTTCGACCTAACTCTTATGTACGAGCTCGTCATCGCGAGACGCCTTCCATTTGAGACTTACACGCTTCTGGTTAGATTTTCCCCTGCCTACGAAGGAGGTATATTCCAGACTTGGAGCGGAGTCAGTCAAAAGACATTTCTCGGAGCTGAGTTATCATGACCCAAAAGCTCAATAAACAGCCGTCGAGAAACCCTAGCGAACCACATGTCCATATCTCGAACGTCCTCTCCAGAATTTCCTTCTCTGGCCGAATGGTTGATATTCTCCAGTGCAAGACCCAATACTTTCATCGTAGCATAGCAGCTCATCGATGCCATTATGTTCTTTTTAGCTCTCTCTCCGAGTGGAAACAACAATAGACTAACCACTATGCTGATATTACGAACAGAGCCAAAGATATTTGACGTTGTGTCTCGAAATGACTGGTCAAATCAAAAGCCGAGGAGACCTTCCTTTGAAAGTTAGTGAGAATCTGACGAGTGGCAAAGATCTGCTACACACTTCTTCGGCCAAGTCCCCGCTGCTCGCGCTTGCGATTATTGGGTGTTAGACAGTCACACTCCAGCCCCTATCTGGTCGTACAAGATAAATGATACCTTTCAAATTTCGGCTTGCAACTGCCAGGATATTTGGTGTTCATGGTTGCTAAAAACACAGACACGTAACATCCACCTTACGGAGTCTAAATCTGGCCTTTACAGCCGAGATCAGGAACAATTGAACGCGGCATGAGAGGAATAGCATCGCGTGCGATCCTGCAATCCCGATATTCGGCACTACTACTTTTACAGAGTATCCAAGAACACCATCTCCAATTTCCGACCCCTTAACCCCTCATCCAACTCACAAGAGTCCAATCCACAAAACGCCACAGCATCAACCTAAACAAGCAAAACCCACAGCCTCTCGAAGAACTAAGAACCCATATCCTCTTTTGACCGCTCTGCTGCTTCCTCCCCACCTCTATGGTAGCAACACCCTCGACAGATAGTAACCTGGGAGCGGAGGAGGTAGTGAGCACATGGATGGGGGGCGAGAGTTTCTTGCGGGAGACTAGCCGGTACGAGAACGGTTCGGACTGAGGAAGCTCGGTCTCGGTTGCTGCTCGTTGGTGCCAGTAAGTATTCCATGTTACGCTCATATTCCCTCTTTTACTCCAGTCCAAAACCACATCCTCACCTTCAACTCACCTCCAATCCTTCCCCTTCCTCCCCACTCCCCACTCCCCACTCCCCACTCCCCACTCCCCTCCTCCACCTCCTCAACCACCCCTCAAACTCTCAAACTCCAAAACTCACACCCTTTCCCCCCTCCTCTAAAATCACTAATCCCATTCCTCGCTCCCTTATTCCTCTATTCACATTATCTACATTGATAGTTCCTAGCACACATCTCTCAGATCCGCTTTTACTGTTTCTCTTTGTTTCCCTTTGTTTTGAAGTGAGATATGTCAGTGGTATCTCAGGGAAATAAGTTGAGATGGGGGTGGGAGAGTTGAAAGGGCGGGAGGATTGCTAAGGGGAGGAGGATGGGAAGTGGGGGAGGATGAAGAGAGCGATATAGGTTTTTTCGAATGGAACTTTGAAAGTGCGAAAGATAGAGCCCGGGCGAGAGGTGCGGGGTGAGCGAGAACATAGCGGCAAAATATCTGAAAACTAAAAACTGAATGAATGATGATGGCAGTACCTACATATCTAGCAGAAGAAATAGTATTAACCCCCACACCAACCAATTTCCTGCGCCTAACCGCTGCCACCTCCGAAACTCCTCGTTATGGATAAAGATATCATCCGAGAGGCCGTCAAAGGTAGCTGTGATGAGCTTTACAGAAGTGTAGAAGCGCGTATGTCACGTCTAGCATTGTGTGTATGGATGGGAGAGGAATTGCTTCACGGTGGGGGTGTGATGTTGAAGAGAGAGGGAGATGATGTGGAAGCGGTAGGTCTGTAGAGGATGTTTCGCAAGGAGGAGGGTGCGCAGCATTACTATCAAATATTCCCTTGAAGGATAAAGGGAGGGGGTTGTTTGAAGCGTGAGAGATATGAAGGCTTGAGAGGCGGAAGAGTGGACGGTTTTTACTTGGAGGAGCGATGGTGGGATGGTCTGAGGTTGTAGTGCTTGTTTTGTGACCAGGATTATTATTTTCGGGAGCTGTATCTGTGCCATATTTCCATTTTTGACTTCGTTCCACGTGCTACTGTTTTTAGGGTGTGTCGCCTGAAGCTCTTAGGGATGGGGAATCTGTACTCTAGGCGCGTTATACTCTCTACGCTCCTTCTTATTGTTGCGGTTGCAGAGACTAGACCCTGATGGTGAAGAAAGCTCAGCTTAGTCCATCAGGTAAACCGGGCTGCGTGATATGTACAGTCGCAGGCACTGCGCTTTCGTGTCTTTGAAAAGCGCTTGGAGCGAATATGGTTGGTTGATTATGGGGACAAAGATGGTATCGAAGACTGCAAAGGCCTTGGAATTTAGGAGTGTGCCGTTTGTGGTTGTGTGTCTGCTAGGTGTGGTTGGCTTGATGAGATTGGATTGCTAAGGTGCGAGGGCGTAGGTTCTGTCGAGGTGAGTGAAATCGCTAGTTGTGTCCATATTGAGAGCGGATGTGCAAGTATTCGTTGCAAATTAGCAATCCTTTGCGGTGTTACCGTATCTAGGAAAGGGGTTCCGAAATGAGGCTGGAGGCAGCATATACAGATTGCTGAGATGAGGCCTGAGCTCATAGATCATGGGGCTACTATAATCTATCTTGCGCCGCAGGGAACATAAAAAGTAGACTATCACAGTCAGTCCGGTATTCCAAGCGCACAAGGAGGGCTTATACTACATTTAAGAAGTCAGGAGTGAATCACGAAACCATCAGTACACGATCGCGCTTGAAGCTTTCCGAGAAGGGGATAGCTGGGATAAACCCGAGGGCATACCAGAATTTTCTGCATAGCTCAACAGAACTCTCACCATCCTCTCAAACAAATCGAGCTCCATAAAAACCTAGCTCGAGGTTTTCTAGCGCTGAGATTGCGGTGAAGGCATCGTTTTTCACTTCGGGGGAAAGTGCAAATTGTGAGAGTGAGTGGTTCCCCAGGGGGTATGGGTTTTATCCACAGCGAATCAAACTCACCTGTAGGTTTGCATTGGCTTGGTGTCTCCAATTTTCTTTCTTCCTCCTTTTTATATCCTATCTTATCGTCTCTTTCTTCCTTCGACATCTTATCTCGACTTCCATAATACTCGTTCCATTTCAGGGCCTTCGCATTTACCATAATCGATTTACGACACGAGACGTTTGTGTAACACGTACTCGGTCGCGATGGAAGATCTAAATCTGTGCTCAATTTGCAATAACCAACTCAAGAAAATTATAATGCCTACCACTCCAACAGTTCTGCAATAGTCTTTTTCATGGTTGTCTTCTAATTGCATCAAATATACTTGCTTATCACCCAGCTCAAAGAGGCCCACTTTCCCGACTGCAGGGGCTATGATAAAGCCAGCGGGTGCTCTGGAGTATTCTATGAAGGATTTCCAAAGACTTCGAGATTACTCGCTCGTATTTGTTGACTTTCAACTAATGAGAGATGCAACAAAGGGCATCCAGCTACAGGTCGGCTGCGTTAAAGCTTTCTCGATCGACAGACCGAAAAGCAATTAGAGCGTTCTCGAAATCACGCGGAGTTCCGTTCGGCGATTGGCGTAGCCAAAGAGTCTGGCTAACAATCCAGGAGCATCCTTCCGTCTCCTTTTGTTACGTTGAAGCTATCTCAGATGTTTTTGAAGACTTTATCAGATGTTTCAAATATCATAGAACAACTCTTTGAGCGCTCTTGCTAGCTGCTAGCCAGTAACAAAGGTTTGGGCACTACGAGGCTGGTCCAACGAGCCATGAAACGATTATACAATGTTTAGAGCCAAAATTTCAGCTTTCGAGACTCATCAATACCGCAATCCGAGCTTTGCGAGACTACCATGATACTTAGCCAAGGGTACGGCCAATCATTTGCAGTTATAGAAGCATTAGCCTCGCTTGCCGTTACCCGAATTCAAATCCATCTAAGCATCTTGGGGACTTGCACGGAGTGACTGGCGAGGAAATTGGACATCGAATGTACGTGTTGCACTCAGCGACGGTAGAGACCTGGGGGCCCAGCTGCTGGAACGGACTAAGTTGTTTCTGTATGGCGAGAACATACGACAGGGTGATGCTGAATAATACCTGTAAAAGGCAGGTAACACTCTCAAGCTTGACTCTGGAAAGCTTACAGATTTCATGACGAAGTGCACGATACATCGTGTCCATGCGATTCAAAGTTTTAGAACTCATCAGGTGAGTCTATCGTTTCTAGAGATGGCTAGTCGAATGGGCCCTATTTGTCGTTGGAGTGACTGGTTCATAAACAAGATAAGACCTTTCCGAATTCCGCTCCAAAACCATGTTTAAAGGGTTGTACTGGGTTGTAAGGCATAAGTGAATACACAAAACATTAGATCTGTCAGTTTAGAGAATAGAGCGGTTTGTCAGTGACCGAACCACAGGTAAGCTACGAGTACAGAATTCATTTCAGTCTTTTAAGTAGGCTCAAGAAATCCAGCGGTAATGCACTTACCATACCGTCGAATTCTCATGTCTGTAACCAACGAGCATGTTCTGTTCCATCCGCGACCGCATGCAGGAGTCAAAAGAGACCGAGTGGCTTCATAAAACCGAGGAACCTGTCCCTATATCCTCTACCCTCCTCTTTAATCTTACCCTTCTGTAGCGTGATCCGAAAAGCAGGAAGCTCAACACTCTCCACGACACCGTCCTCACCCAGATGAAACACAAATTCCTCCAGACTTCGCCCTCCGTACATCATAGAGTCAAGATCGTCAATCAGACAATTTTCCATAGCTCTTCCCGTTCTTGTATCTGGTGTTGCGAACATTACTCTCCAGACTTCCGCGGAAGAGCCTCTTCCTATGTTGGAGGGCACTAATTGCGCTCTCCCTTTTTCGGCGCTCATGGATAATGCTGCATACTGATATAGGAAGTCGGTGCCGTTGGAGATCCATGATGTTAAAACGAGGCCAGATGCACCATCCAGATCGATCTTCACGGATGAGTTTACCCCTAGATATGCTGGAGCATAGTACGTGTCTGCGTACTTGTCTCTCATCTTGCACCTCGCCTCGCTTTCGACTTCTGGGATCAGCTTCGACATTACTAGTTCTTCTATCCATCCCTTGGCCTTACCATCACCAGCGACTAGTACTGTTACACCTATATTGTATTCAGGGATTATAATTATGCGTGATGCGTATCCGCTCAAACTTTCTGATTTCGTAATTAGATCTATTATACGATCGCTATCGGAGAGAAGACTGGTTGTACGGAAAATCTCCCACGGCATGCCGTACGCAAAGTCTATGCTCGAAGAGTACGAATGGGGTTTCAACCAAGCATTTGTCGTTGGGATATCCAGCATTCCATGGGTCATTATAGAGCGGAGAAAGATCGAGAGATCTGATGAAGACGAGTAAAGACCACCAGTACTAGTCGTAGGGATGTCAGCATATAATCAACACAGGTGACAAAAGACTCCGCCCTACGGGTCATATGCCCCAAGATCAGCTCCCCAGTCGTTCTTCATGTGAGGGATTATGCCATTGGAATCTCTAGGCTTCCTGAGAGTGGAGCTTTGCATGCCTAGAGGCTGAAAGAAAAGAGAATTGACTAAGTCTTCGTACGACTTGCCCGTAATATTTTCAAGAACAATACCAAGCATTATGAAAGCTACGTTTGAGTAGGTCGCTTTAGCGTTTGGCGCAAACATCTGAGGCTTACTTCTAAAACCATTGATGATTTCTTACACAGTTAGTAGCTTGTTCTTCGGAGCTTTGAGTAAAAACCCTATTAAAGTACCTTTTCTGGAACATGGCTTAGCTGTTTGACGATTTGTCGCGCATTGTGCCGTGTCGTTGTCATGGATTGGAGGAAGCCCAATAGCAATAGGATCGTCAAAGCCCCAATCATTATCAGACAGTTCGTCGGTCAGGTCATCTTGACCATCTATTCAGAGTGTTAGAGTGCAGTACATAGACCCGTCTGCCAGGGCAACCCACATTCCCTTGGAATACCGCTAAGCTGGCTTGCTAGTGATTCGAGCGTGATGTCTTCCCACCTAATTCCTTCATCGTTCTTATCACTTCTCAAATCTGTGATGTAACTCGTAATAGGGTCTCTTAGGCTCAGATGACCGGCTTTCTCTTGCAAAAGAACAGCAAGAACGGTAAAAACCTTACTGATACTGGCGATACGAAATGCTGTGCTAGGATTAACACGGGTGGGTTCAGAATCAGTGTAGTTTCCCAGTAAGGGTGCCGTGTAATAGTGTCCCCACAAGGTTTGTTCAGCAGCCGTCACCTCTATCGCGAAGGAGGTGGTGTTGACATTGAATGGTGGATCAGCACTGTACATGGCATTCTGAAAAACATTCTCAATATCTCTGAATGTAGACACGAGTGCATTGTTGTTTGCTTGAAGTACTGGTGCTTGAAACGGCCGACTAGGATTGTAGCATTGTAAGTAAGTCAAGACCAAGGGGACGAGATTAATAATAATATAAGCCCAACAAAAGGTAGCCATTGTAGCTATGATTTGCTGAAACCGCGAGTTACAGAAGACCTAAAGTAGATGGGAAGGGAGGTCGACATGTTGGGTTCGTTCCAGAATGTGACGCGCGCCGAGGGAGCGGCTACTGTAAGCGCTTGTGATTTGCATAAGTACCTACCTACCTAGGTAGGGTTTGCTGCATTGCATTGGTGCGACCCGCCTGTAATTGATTACCATAGGTCGCACAATGTATTTGAATTCCCGTTTTGGGGCGAGAACATCACGCTTGAGGTGCCATGCATGCTATAAACAGAGCATTCGAAGGTGATATCTACAGTAGGGCAGTCCACGTATCAGTGCTTCGCAAAATACACAGGACTTTGCATACCACAGTCATGGTCAGCGGAGGACAAAACCAAAAAGATTGTAAAGCGTCTTCTCACATCACTTCTTGCCATCCTTCTTCTCATTGCCTTCGTCCTTCTTCTCCGACTTCTTCTCGTCATCATGATGTTCCTTTTTCTTATATCTAACCTTCCCAGCTTTGGCATCCTTTTCCTCCTGCTCCTTTACTACAGCTTCCCGCTCTTTTATCTTTCTCTCCTCAGTCTCGATCATATCTATGCAGTATCAGTACCCGAATCGAGCTCAAACGTAGTATTGGGGCGATATATAAGAACCATACCCCTCCATAAATCTTCTCCAGCGTAACGCTCATGGTGAATTTTCTTGTCCACCAAGTGCTTATGCTCTGGATCATTCGGATCTATAACCTTGACGGTCTCCCATCTCCCCTCCTCTCGGCCTCTGTCCCCAATCTCAAACGCAGCTGTAGCCACCAAGACTGCCAGTGTAAGTCCTTGGGCGTAGACACGAGCTTGGACAATTTTCTGGGATGTGGGAAGGTGTGGACTTCGTCCGACGATCCCTAATGCGATTGCCATCGAAGCGACCCATGATACACCAACGATGGGGTATCGATTCTCTTTGCCCCAGTCTTTACATTTTTGGAAGCCCGGTTTCCGTGATTCTATATCCACTCGTTGTCTTTCCGCCTCGTCTTTGTAGTCTTCGTCGGGGTGGCGGGAGGCCTCAAAGGCGCGGGAGTATCTGTCGGCGGAGATAATAGCTAGAAAACAACTATCTCATTAGCCATCGGCTTCATGCCGTAGCCGATTCCATCCTCTCTACTGCGATCGGAGGCGCGCTTCCACCTGGTTGGACAAAAGACCTAGCATATGTTCTGCTACAATCTCTTGATAGAGTTGTATGTACGCAGTCATGCCAGCCTGACCACCAAGCTAGTCCAAGCTCATTGTCGCGATGCACACGTGCCAAAGCTATGCAGGGCATAATCTCGTAGTCCCTCCTATTATTACCGGCAACACAAAAAGAAGATATCCATACCAGCAAAGGTCCCAGCAGATGTGATGAGGAAGACTCTCAGTGGTAAAGTCAATTGTCGAAACGCGGGGTATCGCACTGTTGCGCCGTAAACACCTAGAGCGCCGACGAGAGTTCCGGCCAGGCCGCCGCCGATACCACCCTTCAGGGTTGCACTATAATTGTCAGAATCAAGAGTATAAGACGTATCTAGGCGAAGGGGGTCCCACTTGTAGTGAGCCTGCTCTTCCTCCTTCGTAAGAATCTTCATCGCGTGCCGGAAGAAACGTACTTTGCGGGCAGGGTCAGAAGTGGTCGCCGCGCACCAGCTCTCTGCTGTCGATGAACCGCTCACCGAGTGTTGGAGGTGAGCAGAAAGCTGCAAAAAGCCTCTACATGTAAGATTGCTGGTACAATGGGTAATCGGAGTAAGGGTTCCTGGTCCGGGGACTGGACGGAAGAGAGCTGTAATATGACGTCAGCTTTCGAAGCGAGTCCTCAGCATACGAGATTTTATGGACAGGAACAGCTCAATCTCTATCTATCTACATTAGGTTTGGAGTACACTTTATACAGCTAATGATCCATCCATTTTCACATTGCTATTCTGCTAAAAGACTTCTAAGGGAGCTCATTTCTTCTTTCCCTTCGTTTTATCCACCATCTCGATCCATTGCCTATTGACCCCCCTTTTTTCTAACGCTTTGATCACAACGTCCTTTTGCGGACCTTGAACCATGATTTCTTGAACGGGATTCCTGGGACTACTTCCCATCAGCTGGTTCACGCTTGTCGAACTTGCGCAGGCTTTTTGCAGCTCCTCGCCCAAGGTATGTGGGTTGACGTAGAAAGCCTCCACACCAGATACCTTGGTAACCTTCTTATTGCCTGACCGTGTCTCGAGGATGATCTGGACTTTAGGGGCCTTCCCTGTTTTTGCTTTAACAGTTTCCCTAGTCTCGTCGTTACGCGTGATCGCCCAGAACGGCGAGCAGCTCTCTAGAATCCGATCGATCAAAGCATCTCTTGGTACGGTTCCTTTGGCAAGGACTTCACGATCCAATGAGGATTTCCCGTCGAAAACCGCGTTAGCGAGGACAGGATCGAGGTTCACCAAACGTTTATTAGTGTCGGATACGAGACGCTCGGATTCGAGGTAAGACGTAATAATTGGATGTAGCTCTTGTGGAAGATAAAGTGCCTTGACGCTCGCATTGGACGCTTGGAAAATGGGCGAGAGCTGCTCCTTAGGCCGGTATAGATTGATCTTGTGGAGTCGTTGTCCTATCGAGTCATCACCAGGCGAAATACCAGCTGAGGTGGCGTTTCCCTCGCCGCCTCCACCTGAGTCTGCATCAACAGTGTTCTTCTTGGGTAATTTATAGGGCACAAAGTTGGTTATGGCCGGATTGTTAAAGTCGATATCCACAACAACCGTTTCACCTCCATTACGGTCCTTTGATTTTATAATGTTTTTTTTGTCAAGGGCTTTGATGAATTTCTTGGCATTTTTCCAGCTTGTTTTCTTTATGTGGAATGAAGCTATTTGGACAGGAGAAAAAATCGGTAAGTATGGGAGTACGAAATCAGAGATGATAAGTGATTGGTTTATTGGGAATTTAATTCCATGATAGGGGTCTTCTTTGTTTTTGTTTTGTTCATGATGCATGGCATACAGAAAGGCGTTCCAGAAGGCATCGTCGATCTCTGCATGGCTTTGTAAGCTAATATACCAAGAGGACATTCAGTGACGAGAGCACTACCTTTCGTGGTTAGTTCTTTGTCTTCAATGGGCACCTCCTCATATGGAAGACCCTCCTCGCCAGCAACATTTCCGTTATAGTTGTTGTCTATTGGCTGTTGTGTAGCGCCATTATCAAGTGAAACACCACCTTCTGTTCCGTCCTCGAGACTATCTATGGAAAGGTCATTCACCTCTTGGTCTAACTGCTCAGTTTCAACCACGTCCCATCCATCGATATGGTCTGGTGAGTTTCCACCTAGCTTGCCACCTTGGCTCCAGGCCCAGATCTCGTCGCCATCCCAGTGCTCACCCCGCACAGCAGGTCCTTTCGCGCCTTGCACTCGCTGCAAAGATACAACGTCGATTACACACACTCCAACCACCATTGGTACACTTGGTTTCTCCAGGCTCGCAATGGCAACAATGCTATCATTTGTAGCTTTTGATGGAAAAGGTGGCCCACGTGCCAGGCCAGGGGTCATCAAATCAGCCCCACCACGTAGCTTCTGCAGGACAAAGTCCGGAGTGTGGAGCAAAGGCACAAGTCTTGGATGCTTCCATAACGTGTAGACTAAGAGTAGGATGTGAGCTTGACGTGATAACAGCTCCTCACGGCAACTAACCGGTTGGGATTAACCTCTCTTCGATTTTGAGCCACAACACTCGCTGCTCCTGTCCTGGGTGAATACCAACATATACAGTCCCTGACACTGGGCTCAAATTTGGCCCAGCTGTTGTCGTGAATCTGGCAGATAGAGAGCCATCTGGGAGTAGGGAGTTTCGCAAAGCGCCAAGACCAAGGGCGGCTGACGCTTGCCCATCCTCGGTCTTTTCATCATTTCCATTGACAAGCGCCTCAATATTGAAATTAGCAATAATCCGATCTGCAACTTTGCGTCGGTCTGATGAGCGGAGCGGCGACAGTGGTTTGATCTTGCACAGTGTAAGTAGTTAGTGCGACAAGACAACCAGGTAGACGGACATTTGGCTTCTTTTTGAACATCCTCAGTAATGATGGTCTTCTAAGCTTAGGGTGGGTTGAATTAATAGCATAAGCTAGTTAGCAATCTAGTAAACAGATGGCTCAAGAAAGCTATTTATGATAGGAAGTCAACCTTCTCAACAAACGGACCGAAGTTCTTGAGACAGTGTGCGAGGTGAGGGTATCTATACAGAGGGAACGATGCGATTCCTTAGCGGGAGCTCAATAAAAAATGGGGTGCTGTTGGGATCGTTCAAAACGAGATATCAATGGTGAGTATGTAGTCCGTATCTTGAATATGACGTCGAATACTTCCGTGTAGGTAATTGTTCGAGTAAACTGCAGGAAAGCTTATTCTACTGTTTACGGCTTAGTTCGGTCTAGCTTGTCCGAGTCTCGAATCCACCGAGTTCCGTTATTGTCTCGACACCATCTTAGAAAAGGAAATTTATTTTCCAGCAGCAGACCAACAAAACCCCCGGTGATTCTACGCCTTCTGCGTCACATGCTTTCCTTGCTCGCAAGACTTTTTCCTTGCTCCCTGATCACTGCTGCATCATGAACGCCGTTGATTCTCCGCAACGTATTGGGAAAGAGAACCATCGCCCTTCGAACAGTGGCAGACATCCTACAGCTCCTTCCGTTATGACGGTCAACGGCCATTTCGCAAATGTGGGGGAGAATCCTACGAAGGAGCAATACGAGCATGGCATTCAGGTTATCAACGAGGATCAAGAATTCAAGTAAGGAGTCCCAGCGGTTTTACCGAGACCCTACTGACAATTCTTTGTTAAATCTAGTGCTGGTCTGCCAAATTACCTATCATTCGAGAAGGTCAACCATGTTGGCTTCAATTACCACCTCATCTCAGTCTTCGGCTCCCAATCAACCGGAAAGTCGACACTGCTGAATCACCTGTTCGGGACGGAATTTGGGGTCATGTCTGAGACAGAGCGGAAGCAGACCACGAAAGGTATATGGATGTCGAGGAACAAGAAAGATCATTCCGAGATCACGAAGAGCAAGATGGCGGACAACATTTTGATCATGGATGTAGAAGGGACGGACGGCAGGGAAAGAGGAGAAGACCAAGACTTTGAGAGGAAAAGCGCACTTTTTGCGTTGGCTACCAGTGAGGTCCTGATAGTGAATATTTGGGAACACCAAGTCGGGCTATATCAAGGCGCAAATATGGGTCTTCTCAAAGTGGTATTCGAGGTTAACTTGGAGCTCTTCTTAAAAGACAAGAAGTAGGACCATGACTGCTTATATATTGTTGCTGGTGCTAACCGGCGCAGGTCAAACATTCGATCACTTCTTTTCTTCGTTATCCGAGATCACTTGGGAACTACTCCGCTGGAAAACCTACGCAACACACTCATACAAGATCTCACACGCATATGGTCGGGGCTATCGAAGCCCCCGGGTATGGAGAAGTCCAAAATTGAAGATTACTTCGACTTCGCCTTTGCAGCTCTCCCGCATAAAATCTTACAACCGGAACGATTCGTTTCGGAAGTAGCTAAGCTCAGCACAAGGTTTAGAGAAGGCCACAGAGATCCAAGGAGAGATCCCCTGAAGGGAGATCAAGAACTTGATGGGGGGATGTTCTACCCCGAGTACCACCGTCGGATACCAGCGGATGGGTTTTCTATCTACGCTGAGGGTGTTTGGGATGCCATTGTGAATAACAAAGACTTAGATCTGCCTACACAACAAGAGCTGATGGCGCAGTTCCGATGCGATGAAATTTCGCGCGAGGTGCTAATTAGCTTCGACGAAACTATCATACCATTTGAGAATAAGCAAGCTGAAGGGATTCGTCGTGGTGCGCCGGAGGTTCTCGGAGGATTAGGGGCTGCTATGCGTACAGCAAGGATGAAGACGGTCAAGAGCTTCGAGACTGAAGCGAGCAGATATCACAAAGGTGTCTTTGCGCGTAAAAAGGCCGAGCTTGAGGGTAAGATTGACGGGCGACTAAAGGCACTCTTCCTCGGACATCTTTCTGCAGCCCACAAGTCGGGTGTAAGCAGATTCAGCGAAGCAGTGAGTGCTGCTGTCAAATCTGGGCAGAAGAAGGGTGCGAGCTACGATTTTGCCGAGATTGTCGAGCGTGAGAAGAAGGCTGCTTTGACAAGGTATGAGAAGGAGGCTAAGAGCGTGCTGGTTGAGGGAGCGCCCTGGAGTAACTATAAGCAAGAAATGTCACTTTTCCAAAAGGACCTGGCAGAGGTCAGTGGAAGACTAAGGCGGGAAGAAATGCGACGATTAGCAACGCGCGTTGAGCGATGGGTAAGATCACGTCTGGGAGAATCAGTAGGCGTGGAATTCAACGCACTGGGATCTGGCCGAGGTGGATCAGGAGCGCCCGAGACAGGCGAAAAGCCAAGCGAGAACGGGATCTGGGATCGGATATGGAGCGTCTTCATCAAGACTGTTCAGGAGGCAGAACGGAGATTCACGGACAGGGCGAGAAGCTTCGACGCCAGTTCAGAAGAGGTAGACGTGGGATTATGGAGATTACGTCGAAAATCATGGGGCGTTCTCCGGGCGAAGATTGAGGAGGAAATGATGGAAGGAAACCTGCTTCTCAAACTTCGCGAAAATTTCGAAGACAAATTTAGGTACGACGAAGCGGGGGTTCCCAGAATATGGCGGCCCACGGATGATATTGAGGGAATGTACACCAAGGCTCGAGAATCAACCTTGACGTTGATTCCGCTGCTCTCCCGATTTCAATCATCCCACACGTCGTCTCCTCCGCCTCTCGATGATTGGATCGGTAACGCCCCGCCATCGGTGACCCCTGCCGATGAAGAGGACCTTACCCCTATTGGTGGTGTTGATGAAGAAGAAGGCAAAAGCTTAGAAGAGGAGATGACGATCCTTAGTGATGCGAAGAAGCAAGACGTCACTGTCCGTTTTAAGAAAACAGCTGATGGTGTGTACGTTGAAGCGAAGAGGAGTGCTATTGGAGGTATGACTCAAGTGCCTCTGTATTTTTACGGACTGCTTCTGGCTCTTGGATGGAACGAGATTGTAGCAGGTAAGCTGGTTCTAGAGCATCGCATGGCAGCCTTCCATCTTAACAGTTCACAGTACTGCGGAACCCTGTATATTTCATATTCCTAATTCTGGTTGGTGTTGGCGCCTACGTTACCTACACGCTCAATCTTTGGGGCCCAATGTATCAGATGGCGAATGCGGCGTCACAGCAAGCGGTGGAAGAGGGCAAGAAGCGACTCCGGGAGTTCTTGGAGTCGTCCGACACGGGGCGACAGGCTATGGCGATGTCTGGGCAAGATGACATACAGTTGCGGAAACTCAATGGGAACGGCAAGGCAGCGGCCGTTCAGGAGGAAGATGAAGAGATATGAGGTTGAAGCTATCGGCATTTGTCATGGTGTTGGATAGCGACTCAGAACATTACTTTGGGACATTGTCCTTTGTCTGAGTATGCAGATACCATTAAGATCTTTCAAGTAGTCCTATGTGCCCTGCCAAATTCCATTTCACCATTTCTCATCCTACGTTCTGACGGTGACTGTCAGTCCGAGTCCTGCCCTTAATATCTAAGCTCCTTGCAAGGCTGAAAAAGATGCCTCGGCCCAGGGGAAAACAACGTCCGATTGATGGCTTGATACGCTTCAGGTACGCCCGTTATGTTGCCTGCCCTTCTGGCGGATAGGCCTACTTTGACGGAAGCTTTGATGCTCCGAACCTTTCTTTCATTGGGACCCTAGATTACTCGTTGTCACTTTCTCTTCCCGCTGCTAAAAGAGAAACCGAATGTGCTCCTGGCACTTCTGACTGACAAAGCAAACTCCTCTGCTGGTCTGTTCTTATTTCGAGCTGTACCATGGCTATCCAGACCTACCTTACGCTGTTGCGCAAGTATCTAGGTTTCTCTAGCCCAGGTGGCATATGGAGACTTCTTACCATTATCTTTGCTCTCCTCAATCTCAAGAACCTACCGTGTGCCTGGCATGTAAGAGAGTCCACCTTGTGGATATGATCTCGACCCAGTACTAATCCTCCTACAGATTCGACTTCTCAATGGCTTGTTCACCCAAATTCTTGCTAATCGCCGCCAACCAATATCAAAAGCCGGGCCAGCCGCTCTCTTCCAACCTATGATTACCTCCTCTTATAACTCTCCTCTCGAGTGCGATTGGAACTTTCACAAGTCCAACAGCACCTACTTTGCCGACTTTGACGTTGCCCGCATGAACGCGGTTGTTCGACTCTGCGGTAAGGGGATGGCCAAGACAAAGGCTGACATGGCCAAGGAGGGAAAAGGGAGTGTGGGCATTATGCTGGGTGGTGTGAGCTGCAACTTTAAGAAGGAGATTAAACCTTTCGAAGGCTTCGAGATATGGACGCGGATACTTTCGTGGGATCGGAAATGGATATATATTATCAGTCACTTTGTCAAAAAAAGAGCAGTCGAGCCAAAGGGGTATACGCTGCAGCCCTGGAAGAAGGTCAAGGCAGAGAAGGCAGCAGGCGATGGAAGCAATGGAGACGCTGTCAGTGGGAGCACTACGAGAGCGACACACCCTGCTATTTTCGCGTCTGGCATTGCCAAATACGTGTTCAAGAAAGGCCGCCTCACAATACCTCCTGAAAGAATACTGCAGAATGCAGGATTGCTAGCGCCAAAACCTGTGGACCACGAGACACCTTCTGTCGCTACCTCACCACCATCCGGAGACGAGTCAAGTGTTCTAGTGCCTGAGACTATCCAAGACGCTGCCTTGGGCAAAGCTGAGGATCTTGCGGATTCTTCACTCCCAGCACGTGCTCGAGATGATACTTGGGATTGGAATCGAGTAGAGCAAGAGCGAATGAGAGGAATGGAGACTGCGGATCTTTTCAACAGAACTGAGGCACTTAACGATGAGTTCACTGCGGAGAACACTCCAGGGTTGGGAAGATATGGAGACTGGTTCTGATAAACGGCGTTTTGCTGGAGAGCATATGATGAGATACATGGGTGCTATTTCTCCATAGAGAGACCCTATATAGACATAGATTTAGACGGTGAGCACGTTAAAACGAGCCGTTCTCGACCGCTCAAAAACAATAATCATCAAAGGTTTCTTCTGCTTACACTTCTTACCTTTAATGTGAGCAGAGGCTGCTTCAACCTGATTTAATGGCGTAGCCTGCAAATAGTCACATCAAACAAGCTTTCCATCAGACCCAGAATCCCAGAGCAGCAGAAACACACGCGTTCCTTCACTACTCCCTTACGTCGCACAGCCAAACGCCTTTACCATCTACTCCGATGCCCGAACCCGCTCCCAACCCGCATCACGCGCTTTGATTGTCACCTAAACTCGTCCACGAGACACGCATAGGATCCTGATCATAAGTATTGTCCACAGCTATGGGCTGGACTTATGTAGCTTCGCTCTCCATGGGTGACCCAGGCCACGAGGAGGCGCAAGATCCCAGCGCTGCCAGGAGAGTGCTGAAGGGTCGGGTTGTAGCTGGGTAACCAAGTGTCTATAGTTTAGCTATTACGGAGATGGAAAGCTGCGGTGAGGGTGATACCGTAAGATGTCTTTTGGAGAATGCCGGGGTTTTTACAGAGATGCAAGACAGTGGGGAATCGACCGTTGGGAGGAACGGTGGTACGAGGTTAGGGAATTGACGAGGTGCTACTCTATCCACAGTGGCGTCTCGAGCTTTTCTCCTTACCATCAAGCCATGTTTCGACACATTCCCCAAGATCCAGCCCAAGCTACATCGACGGGAGGTCTTGGGGGCGCCATTTAACGGCGCACATTACGGAGCGTCACTTTCGCTAAAGGCGGGATCTACCTTCATTTAGGTGTAGTTTGCTAACAAATACATGTAGATTCCCCACCATAAACTCTTTATCACACCGCTCATTCAGTATGACTTTCGAGCTTCGCCAACCTCCCCCCTCAAACAATCTCCCCCCCAAACAACCTACGCTCTATCTATCTATCTATCTATCTACCTACCTACCTACCTACCTACCAACCTACCTACATACATTCACGTCGCCGTCGTCATGCCTATCGCATGGCAACCCCACCCCAATCTGGACCCTAGCCTCATATTCGTCGTTCAGCGGGCAATCGATAGAATATCCCCGATCCACCTAGAATCTTCGGCTGAAGACGAGCTTTTCGACATATCTAGTGAGACATACAAAAGACTACAAAACTACGCTTTCAGTCAGAGATTTCAGATAGTCATCGAATTCTGCGAAAATAGACTGACCGTCGGGTCGAGTTTTCATACCTACTTTCTGACCCGCCCGAGTACTCGATACCAATGTCGTGACTCGACCCGAATACTCGATACCAATCTCATGACCCGACTCGATCTCGATCTCGAGCCGAGTCAGAATTCGGGTTCCCGACTCGATCCGCCAAGCAATCGAAAATTCAGAATTCAATGGAAAGAGATACTGATTACTACTAGTAGAAGTTTCTCGAGCAGAATCAGCATCTTCAGAATTCATGAGAATATTGACTACTACTGATAGAAGTTTCCCGAGCACTATTGATAATGTACTATTGATAATGCAACAGAATAATGCAATTGATTAAAGCTTATGCTTGACTACGTAGTAATTACTAAGCTGAGAAAACACGTATCAATAATAGTCAGTATTCTCGTGAGTTCTGATCAATACTCGTGGGGAAATTTCTATCAGTAGTAGTCAGTATTCTCATGAATCATGAAGATGTGATCGAATCAATTGCATTATTCTATTGCATTATCAGATAAATATTAGTAGTAGTAAATCATATCTTGACGAGTCGAGTCGAAAATTCGAATCAATACTCGATATCAACATCGTGACTCGATTCAAATACTCGATACCAAAATTCTGATTCAACTTGAATACTCGATTTCAAAATTCTGACTCGAATCGAGTCTTGACGAGTCGAGAACTCGGCTCGACCTCGATGACTCAGCTCGACGCAGTCAGTCTATGCGAAAAAGACAGAAGAAATTATTCATGCATACATCACAAGATCGATATCAAAAATTATTGAAAGCTTGATGATCATGTTAGCAAAGACGACAGTACAAATCGCAAGCAGAAACTCATTAAGATCAAAGTCAAAGATTGCAAATGACGTTGCTTTATCAACTATCAATCTCTTGATCGCGATGCTAAGAATAAAACATGAGTACTGAGAATACAAAATCAGATTCATAATCATGATGTTATCATCAATTCTCTTTTTTATGAAACTCATAAAAAGCATCAGTTGAAGCATGCAAAGACAATCGAATTGATCAAAACAAATTGCTTAAGCAAGCTCATTTATTGAGCTTCTGAGCGTGTGCTAGAAAATATCTTCAAGAATAATGATCAGAAATTTCATTTATTCAAAAAGCAGTACTACAATTTGATATCTTTTATTACTCGATTCAAAGAGAAAATCATTATGAAACTACTTTAATATCTTGATAATTCAATATTCATCATTCAAATTTGATATTTCTACATGTTAAATGATGTTGATGCTTTGATTCAAAAGAATATTGAGCAGATATTTTTATTGAATAACTATCAGCAAAAATAATTTAAGAGATTTATAAGTGATTTTATGATGAAAACAGATGCTATCTTCAATATCAATGCACTGAAGATGTTACTTTTCATGACTGTAAATGTCATTAACATGACAATGATCTTTTCAGTCTGCTTCTCATTTATTATATCAGAATTCAAAAAGATGTTCAATTTCTTCATTCAATAGCAAATCTGAAAAAGACTCAGACGTGAGCAAAAGAAATCACGAGTTCGACACGCGTAGCACGTCAAATCTTCGCAGTGCTGACACATGAAGTACGCACTACAATAAACATGAGCAATCAAGAAAAGATCATTGAAAGACTGATAAAAGATAACGCGAGACTTCATGAAGATCTGAAAGTTCTAAGAATAGCCTGACTCAAGAAGATAGCAGATAGCGAAAAGACTCATTCGTCGCTCATTGTAGAGATCGCGATCGAAGCGATGATGAATTGACTAATGAACGTGAGCATGCTGAACTCGTATCAAGAATGTGCATGCGAGCTATTTGAAAAGAACTGTTGCATCACACAGTGCTTCAGATGTCACGAATTTGATCACATGACTAAGGTCTGCAGAAAGAATTAGCGCTGCGAAAAATGCGCAGGCAAGCATCACATAGAAAAGTGTGTGATGCCTTCGAATAGAAGACGTTGCGTCAACTGCAACGAAAATCACGAACTCTGAAGACACATCTATCTCAAGTGATGACAGCAGATGAAACAAGCGTTTGAAATCTATAGAAATAAATCGTTCAGATACTCTGAAACGTCTAAATACAATTGCACACTCTTCTCACTGTCTCTGAACTCTTTAAATTCAACGAACTCTTCAGATTCAATGAATTCTTTCAATTCAACGAATCTTTCGAGCTCAGCAACAGTCATGCTGAAAACACGCAGTTGAATCGCTGATGAATCAGCTTGACAGATAGTAGAGATCAAGAAGAGACAAGTCGATCTTTTCTCTTGCGTGAGTAGTGACTCAGACGAGACGACATCTGAGCAGATTCAGAAACGTTCAACCAGAAAGTGAGAAAGATTGTCAATGATCGAAAGCATACAAAGAGTCTTCTCATTGCAGAGTCAACAACAGCTATGAATAACTCTATGATAAAACAGTCTTTTCTACGAATTCTACAGTACAACATCAGAAAATCATTAAGAATTCAAGAATCATTTCTAATTAACAGAGAAGTTCGTGAATTTGACATAGTAGCTATACAGAAGCAAGATTGCAACAACAACGACTTGCAGTCATTTAGCGCAGCACACAACTTCTTTCACCTAGTGAAAAACTCATCATCTCAATCAAGAACATGCATATACATTAACAAACATTTAAGACTTGATCAATGAATAGTAGAAACAGCTGAGTCAGACATTTGCTCAATCAGAATATTAACTTGCAACACAGATAATGAAACGCAGATGCTAAGACTTCTAAACGTCTACAATTCATGCTCACTGTTTACTACATTCACAGAGAAATCTTCAATCATTTCTCGTTTGAATGAACTACTTAAGAATGACTGCAAATAACTGATTGTAGAAGATTTCAATCTACATCATTCTCATTGAGAAGAACGAAGATGCTTCACTCGTCATACAACGACTGATATTCTACTAAACGTCATTACAAACGCAAGGCTGAAATTATTACTGAAATCAGACATTATTACTTGCGAAGCTCACAATCAATTTACGACGATTGATCTGATCTTTAGCAGCGAGAAACTACAGTTCATGACACGTAAGTGCAAGATACGAATCAATCTGCATCAGAGATTGAATCATCTTTTGATCATCACAGAGCTATGTCTACAAACAATCTCAGTGCAACTCTTGACTTGACAACTTTGAAAGAAAATGAATACAGAAGCATTGAGTGCTTATCTGCAAATACATCTATCTTTGAAACGCTCTCTAGACGACAAGACTATGATGAATGACAGAGTGTGCAAGATTATCAGAGTGCTACAGAAGATCATCGAGAAATTTACTCTCTTGACAAAGTCATCAAATTGAGCAAGAGATTTTTGAAATCAAAGCTGCTTTGAAGTAGTAATGAAATCAAGACGGCTGCGAATCATATGAAAAACACAAAGCACATTAGAAGCGTGAAATAAATATCTGAAGCACAATGATCATAAAAACAAGATCATTCAACAAACGAAATGCACACACTTCAGAACACAAATGCATGAGCTGAGCAAAGCATTCAAATCGATATGATGCTTTGCAAAATAAGCTAGAATCGAAAGTCAGCTACCTAAAAAGCTTTCTCAGTTTTCGTCACTGAAGCGAAGCAACATCGATCATATGACAACGACGTTCGAGGAAAAAATCGAGATACTGCGAAGAAAGTTCTTTCTCTCATCTTCTCAAGCGAATGTCAGCGACATCGCAGAATCATTTATATCTCTGACAGTCTCATTCAATTTACGCATCACAGAAGATGAAGTGAAGCAGACAATCAGATGAGTAAAAGCAGACAAAGCGTTGAGCGCTTCAGATATTTCAAACAGAGCGCTTCAAGCGAGTCTTGCAGAACTGATCTCAGTACTGACGAGTTTATTCAACGCATGCGTAACACACAAGTATCATTCGAAGCAGTTCAAAAAGACTCAGACAATAGTACTATGCAAATCAAAGAAAAGCGACTATATCAATTCAAAGACATATCAACTCATTGCTTTGCTTGATATCATGAGCAAAGCGCTGAAGTCGATCATGATCAAAAGACTGAGTGACATAGTTGAGACTCATTGCATGCTATCAAATGCTCAAATGAAAGCGAGACGCAAGCAATTCGTGATCTTGACGTTAGATCTACTAGTAGATCAAGTTCACACAGTGTGAGACTGTGAAATCAAATATGTGATCTTCATGCTAAGCTTAGACGTTGTCGAAGCGTTTAATCGAGTCTCACACGTCAGACTTCTGCACACGCTGAAAATGAAAAGAACGTCAAGCTACATAATTGAATAAACACGCAGCTTTCTAGAGAATCGAGAGACGTCGCTAATATTCGATGAACAAACGAGCGACATGCGCGAGATAAACGCAGACATATCGCAGAGATTTCTTATTTCATCGATTCTTTTTCTATTCTTCAACGCAAGTTTAATTGAAAAATGCAAAGCATTGAGAATTAAAATCAAAGTGCTTGACTTCGTAAACGATATTAACATTCTAGTCTACGACAGATTCACTGAAGAAATCTGCAGAACACTGAGCAAAGCACATGATGTCTGCGCGAAATGAGCTTGCACTCATGACGCAACGTTTGCATCAGAAAAGTAAGAGCTCACGCATTTCACTAGAAAATCGAAGAGATTTGACATGACAACTAGCATACAAATAGAAAGCTCAGTTATCAAATTGAAATCAGATGTACGAGTTCTAGAAATGCAACTGAACATGAAACTGCAATAAGACGCGCATCTTCGACAAATAGAGACGAATCACGTCACAAGAATGCTGACACTTAGTCATCTTGAAGTCTTCACATGAGAAGTTATCTTCACAAAAGCGAGACAAGTATACTCAGCAGTAGTGAGATCAGAAATTGCATTCGAAGCGTCAGTTTGACATCAGCGTGACAAGAAAGATGAACTGTTGAGCAAAGAACGCAGACTAGAAACACTTCAGAATTAAACTTTGTATCACGTAGCAGAAGTGTTCAAAAGAGTAAACATTGAAACTCTAAAGACAGAAATATACATAAGTTTGCTACATGTTCATCTGAACATGCTACAGAACAAGATCACGCTACACAGTCGAGTCAATGATTGAACGCAAGAGATCAGACAAGCATGCGAACTAATACGCGCTCGTTTGACGAAAGTTAATCGCGTCATTTCTCGCTCACTCGTCATCAAGAAAATAGTACTTCTGAATGTCTTCATTCAAGAAGATGTGAAGATACAGTCAAGATGCAGATGACACACTCTCTTCTTCACAATGATTTCAACAAGCGATAGCATTGCAATAATGCAGTATCACAAAGATCAATGAAATCAACGATGAGAAAAGTACAGAGAACGCGTTGCAGACGTCAACGCAATCTCAGCACAAAGATCGCACCTGAGCAATAAGATGATAAAGATGCATGATGATCTTCAGAAAGCAGAAAGCATTCTCGCAATGCACATCAGAATTGAACGCATAGATCTGAATGCTTATCTGCACTCTAGAAATGTTTCAGACATGAATAGCTTGTGATGCAACTGCGAATGAAGTCATCAGACGACGAAGCATGTACTCATGCACTGTTTAAACTGATTGCATTTGCGATCAAGAATGTTACAAGATGCTGACTTCTTGAACTATTGAATAATCATCATCATCATGAAGAGTCTCAGAGCAGTAGCGAAAATGATGATGAAAACGAAGCTCTTAAAGCAATTTAGAGTGACTAGAACACTCATTCTCTAACGTGCAATCAACGTGAACAAATTTGATACATAGTCTCAAAACTCACTGTTTCGACTGCGTGAAGCAATCATGTAGACTGCAAGTGATTTTCTATCTCAGAGAGTTTTGTTCACTCGATACAGATAGCATAAAGTCTCTCATGAGTCGATCTAATCGATGTCACAAGAATGTATGAATTTATTATTATTATTATTCTTCATTCAATATATGTATAAAGAACTTTTTAATGATTGCTTGTCTTCACAAGTTATTATAGTCGATCAGAGCAAGAAATTGATGACTTCGTTATTTATATCTATGTTTAAGATTCAGCTTCAACTATGCAATTGACATGTCTGCAAGAACATTTAAGCATAAGTAGTTAAATTCAAAGTTGACTATCTTTTTAAACATCAAGAAGAGATTAAGAATGCTACATGACAGTAAGTGACATTCAATATTACTATTGAGTTGCAAGTCAATTAAGCAGCATTACTGACACTATTATATTCATTTGATCGAGATTACTTCTGAATTGATTGATACTTCAAGAAAAGACAAATGATTTTATGTTATACATGATGATATCATAATCTTGAAGCAATGATTTCACAGCAAAATGAAAATCTTTATTCTATTTTTAAAATCATCATGAATTCTTGTTACAAACGTATCAAGATTGAATAAAGCTAGTCAATGTCTCTAGCTCAAATCTGACTCAGATCTGACTCAGCTTCTATTTTCTTTCTTCAACATCTCTTTGTTCAACATCATTTTTCTTTCTACATCACATTTTACTCGTGTCACAAACACATCTTCTTCAAGCTTAGCGCAGTCTCTGAATATTACTTAAATAAAAGCTCTTGTACTCATCTTCTTCTGTATTCTTAATATTCAGTTATAGCTATCTTTAAAGATCAAGCACTATTCAATTCTGACTTTCGCTGATTGACTCATCTAGACACGATTCTGACATTATATTAAGAATTCATTAATCACACAATACTGATCTTATTATTCATTCAACATACTCGTACAGACAGAACGAGTCTAAAGAAATTCATTTATCTGATGATTGATGCAATCGAAAGACTGAACAACACTAGAAAGTTTGATAGAATCAATGACAAGACTGTTTAAATCGCTAGACAACTTATTGCTCACTAAGTATGCAAAGTTCACTCGATCAAGAGAATCAACTCATTCTTGTGAAACAGACGAGTGAAAATAAGCTGTTCAACTCAATTAAAAGAATCGACGATAAAGAATCTTCGTGAATTGCTTGAGAATCACTCAAAAAACTCACAAATCAAAAATACTTTTCTAATCAACAACATTCTCTTCTGAAGATTAAACACTTGATCATACGTCTTCATTAATACTGTCGAGCATCATCATTCACTTGATCTCGTTCTTTCTTCAAATTTCATCATGTCAAAACGTTCATTTATTGAAAAACGTTTCAAAGAATTTCGAAGTCGCTTTTCTCAAATCTCTGAAACTGATTCATCGAAACTCTCTAGTGCTGAATCATTCATCAATGAAGATGACGAGTCATTCGCTGAAACAGTAATACTTTCTGTTTCTATCGAAAACTGAAAGACTCAATGCATGATTCTTGACAGAGAAACAGATTGACTCAACGAGCTGAGTAAATAACGAGACAACGAAATCAAAGAGTTGAAGACTAAACTTCAAACTAAAGAAATCACTTCTTCTGATTTCATCTACTTTGAGCGTTCTAGATCTCAGAAAATATCTGATTCTTTCTGATTTACTGACAAAAAGAATTCTACTTGAAAAAACTGATACGACAAAATTCAGAATAAACTAGAGATCAACGTCGATCTCTTTTCAAATGAACGAGTCAAACTGAGCTATGTACATTTCAGATTATTCAATGATGTAGCTGATGTTGTTCAATCTAGATGCGAACGTGACTGTGTCAATTTCTATAAGATCGTTGATGATCTTTTGAAAGAACTAGCTGAGTTATTTAATGATTCAGATAAGAAAGTCAACTTTTGTAGAAAATACTACAACTTGATTCAAGAATCAAAGAAGTTCAGTGAGTTCTACACTCAGTTTCAACGATTATCTTTCTATCTGAAGTATCACGAAAAGCAACTGATCATTGATTTGAAAGATAAAATAAACTCTCGTCTTTGATTCATTTGAATAGATCAATTAGTTCAATCTGATTCTCTCAAAGAGATTCATTTCTATCTGATTCATTTGAATAATGATCAGCGAGTCATTTGAGAAATCAAGAACAAAGTCAATCTCATCAAATGCATTGATGATCTGTCAAAGATCATCTTTCATAAAGCTGTTGTTACTCAGTCAGTCAATCATTCAAAATCTGATCATCTAAAGTCACATGACGCAGTTTTAACTAACGTCAAAGAAGCAGACGTTCTAGTTGAAACCTGTTTTATATGTCATAAATCAGATCATAGCTTTAGAGAGTGCTCTGATCAACCTATCAGAATCAATGCAGTGAACAATGAATATGATCGTTTTGAGTTCGATTTCGATTCAAATTTCGATTCAAAAAACTAGTCATCTCTTCAAAAGTCATCAAAGAAATAAAGATTATATCTTTGTACAAACTAGATGAAATTCTATCAGAAGAAAATTACTTTGAAAAGTCATTTCTAATTGATGCTCATCTCATCTCGCAGAATCAATTCTTCAGTCTTTATTCACTAATAGACAGTGATTCAGTCACTCATACACTCATACACGCTAATCTAGTCAATAGAGTATGCAAGAAACTAAAAATTCAATCTATATCTTTAACAAAAGAGAAGCTAATAAGAGATTATGATGAAAAAATATCTAAGAAGATCATCACTCATAAAATTCTATTCAATCTCATCATCGAAAGTCATAAGAAATTGACTGTATCAATGTTGATAGCTGATATTGATCATCATGAAGTCATATTGAGTAAGCTCTGAATGAATAAAAACGAAATATTACTGAATATGCAAAACGACGTTATTGTTTTTTCAAATCAATTGAATACTTCTATTTCGATTTTTTCGATTTCTCTCAATTCAAAGCACTCAAGTTGACTGCAATCAACTTCGTCTTCTTTAATCACTCAGACTAAGATCTCTATGATGCTCAAACGACTTGTTTCAATCACTGCTCAGAAAGAGTCATTCTCGATTCAAAGCATAAATGCAGCTTCGTTCAAAACACTGTTGAATCATTCAAAGAAGAATCAGACTGAAGTCTTTGCTCTATTCACGACAGACATCAATAGAAAAATCGCGTACAATACTCAGTGCGATTTGAACGCTCTAAACATCTTTTCAATCAATGAAACGACTCAGAATTTGAAAGATATTAAAGCGAAGCTGTCATCAAAATATCATGAGTTTCTAAATGTTTTTAATCGAGCTCAATTGAATAAACTATCTTCTCATTACTTCTATAATCATAAAATTGAACTTATCAGTGATTCAACGCTTTCTTGCTGCTGAGTTTATTAAATGTTCTCTGTCAAACTTCTGAAATAAAGAAGTACTTAAACGAGAATCTGTCAAAGAAATTCATCACTTCTAGTCAAGCTCTCTATTTCTTTCTCGTTTTATTCATTCTCAAAGCAAATGAAGATCTTCGATTTTGCGTGAACTATCAAAAGCTAAATATCATTTTTAAAAGAAATAAATATTTTCTATCGCTGATAGATGAGATCATTGATAAAATAGTGAGTTGCAAGCATCTGACTAGATTGAACATTATATCAGCATTCAACAAACTTTGAATGCATCTCAATAACGAGAATTACATCACTTTTATCACTGCTTTAGAAGCATATAAATACAAGATGCTATTATTCAAACTGATTAATGAATCAACCTTCTTTCAGCAATATATGAATGATGTTCTATGAGACTTTCTGAACGACTTTTGCCAAGTCTATCTAGATGACATTCTCATCTATAGCAAAACAAGAAAGAAACATAGAGATCACGTCAAACTAGTATTGAGTCGACTACGCGAAGCTGAACTGCAGATGAATATTCAAAAGTGCAAATTCAATGTAAAAGAGACTGTCTTTCTAGAAGTCATTGTATCAGAACTAGATCTTTGTATGAATTCAAGCAAAGTGACAGTCATAGTCAACTGAATCACTTCGATCAATTTAAAAGAAATTCAGAGCTTCATGAGATTTGTTAACTTCTATCGTCGTTTCATTAAGAACTTCTCGAAGCTAGTCAAATCATTTATTCAGCTGACTAGAAAGAACACGTCTTTTGTTTGAAACAAGATCTGTATTCAAGTCTTTGACAATTTAAAGAAACAAGTTAGCTCGATCTCAGTACTTCGTCACTTTGATCTCAAATGACAAGCTATTCTGAAGATCAATGCTTCAAACTATGTAAAAGATGAAATACTATCTCAGTACAATGATGAGAAAGTTTTTCATTCGATGATCTTCTACAGTAAAAGCATGATTCTCGCTGAAATCAATTATCACATCTATGACAAGAAATTGCTAATCATTATTCAATGTTTCAAACACTGATGATTTGAGCTAAAGTGCACTGAACTACTCATTCAAATATTCATCAATCATCAAGCTTTGAAGATCTTCATGAAAAATAAACAGTTAAGTCGATGACAAGTCAACTATCTGAACATTCTGTTGAAGTTCAACTTTCAGATCATTTTTAGATCAGATAAAATGAATACTAAAGTTGATGCTTTAACTCAAATGTCTCTAGTGAACGTCTCTGAATCAGCTCAATGACTTGAAGATCATTTTCAAACTATTCTGATTCTTAATAGAGTTGATGTTCTATTCATTGAATTGAAAGCAAATCTCTATCAGCAAGTGTATATGATCAATCAAACAAATGAGCTCTGCAATGAATATAGACAAGCTATGAATGAGAACAAGCTCAAATTTCATATCACTAAATTGAAGAACTGCAAAATCATTAACAGCGTTCTCTTTAAAAAAAAGACTTACTGTGAGTCTCTGAGAACATGCACACGAAATTACTACAAGAAGTGCATGATCAATCTTCAATCTTTCATTTCAATAATAAACAAATCATTGATTTAGTTCAGCGTTTCTACTATTAATCAGATCATTGAGCTACTATTTGATGATACATTCAAAACTGTCATGATTATCAGCGAAGCAAAGCTTCTAGAAATAGCATCAATGAACTTCATCATTCTTTTTTGATTTCACAGAAACGCTGAAAAAATATAGCTATGAACTTCATCACTGAACTATCTCTGTCAGAAGACTATAACATCATTTGCACAATCATATATCATCTCATCAAAGAATGTCACTATGTTTTCTGTCATTGAGAAGACAATGACATCTCAGTCGAAGAAATGATTTGAATCATACTATGAAACGTCTATCAACTGCATGATCTACTCAGTTCTATTGTTTCAAACAAAGACTTTCAATTCATATCAACTATGTGAAAGAGTCTTTGCAAGCGACTGAGAATCACAGCTAGTCTATTCACAGTCTATCATTTAAAGATCAATGATCAGACGAAATGAGTCAATCAAGACGTTGAACGCGAACTTAGAATCTACTGCAATTACATGCAGAACGACTGAGTCAAATGAATATCTATGATGAAATTCAGCGATAATTTCAATATTTTCTCGATCATCTTAATGATCTCTTTCTACTTCAATAAAGATTTTCATTCTTGAATAAGTTTTGATTCAGATACGACTGACTATGAAATTACTCATGAATGACTGAAAGCTAGAAAAGCAGATGATATTATCATTTAAATGAAAAAGTTACTGAGCTTCAATTGTCAACAATTGAAAAAGACGAAGCTGATCATCAAAGCACAGATCAATAAACATAAACGAGACGTCATCTATAAGATAAATGATTGAGTTTGACTATTTTTCAGAAATGTCAAAATCATGAGATCATGCAAAGATTTAAAAGATAAACAACTAGAATCATATCAGATCACTGTCAAAGCGAAAGTCTTTTATCATCTTCATTTATCAGTCAGCATGAAGCATTTGCATTCGATGTTCAGCTTGAAGCTACTGCGATCATATTCAGAAGACTTTCTATCAGAACAGCATGCAGAATTTCTCAGACTCATCATTATTGATGATGATGACAATGAACATTGAGAGATAAATAACATTCTGAACTTCAGACGCTATCAAGATCGAATACAGTACAAGATCAAATGAAAAGATCTAGATAGAAACGATGAATGATATTATGTCAATAAAGATGAATTCAATGACTTCAAGAAAGTTTTGAATGAATTTCATACATTATATTTAAGAAAGTCACGCTAGTATCGAAATAACTCAATAAGAAAGCAAGCAAATGAGCAACATTCATGCAAACATGAATTTTCAAAGAAAGAAGTAATGTTACGAGTGTATCAAGATTGAATAGAGTTAATCAGTGTTTCTAGCTCAAATCTGACTCAGATCTGACTCAGTTTCTATTTTCTTTTTTCAACATTTCTTTGTTCAACATCATCTTTCTTTCTACATCACATTCTACTCATGTCACAAACACATTTTCTTTGAGCTTAGCGCAGTCTCTGAATATTACTTAAATAGAAGCTTTTGTACTCATCTTCTTCTGTATTCTTAATATTCAGTTATAGCTATCTTTAAAGATCAAGCATTATTCAATTCTGACTTTCGCTGATTGACTCATTTAGACATGATTCTGACAATTCTCAGATGTTTTTAAAAAACATCATTAAATTTATGAAGTTTAAGTTGAAGCTGTAATATTGCTTCATTCATGAGATTGATGAGAAATCTCATATAAATAGATCTCAAGTCATTGATTTTGAAGCATTTTAATTACTTATAAGTTATGTAATTATCTGAACTTTAAAAAAGATAAATTCTGAATGAATAACAGTCAAGAAGTTTGCTACTCAGTTAATCATTGCAGATTCATATGACTGTGATATTTACATTAAATATGAACTTTTCTGCAGACATTATCTTTTACGCGCTTGCAGACAAGAATTTTCAATCTCAATATTGCTTCTTCATTCTCGCTGATGATTGAATGAATCTTTTATAGCATTGAGCAACTGACAAACTAAATACTACGATGACTTTATCAATTTGAATGATGCAAATTCAACAAGATATTATGATGTTAGTAAAAATAAATTTCTTCATGCAGCAGTCAGCTTGCAGAAGTTGCATGAGAAGTTATCATGTCAGCAAATTGATCTTTTAATCAATCAGCTGTTTATCTTTCATATCAACGTGACTGTCACATACAAGAGATTGCAAAAAGTGAATCAAAGACTTTTCATGACACTTTCAAAATCATCTTCTATAAGAAAAAAAGCTTAAGCTGAGCTTCATCAAAAGAAAAAACATGATAAAGTCAACATTTGAGCTTTGACTGCAGCAAAAGCAGCTGAGCTGAATGCTAAGCAAAAAGATAAATAAAAGAAGAAGAACAATGAGACTGTTAAGCAAAGAAAACAACAGAAGAAGAATAGCAAGATCTCACTGTCATTGAATTTCTTTGCTTCATTCTTCGTCATTATGACGTTCAAATCTCAAGATAGATCGAAAGATAGTAAAAATCTCACATCAACTACTATTATTACTGCTACTACTTTCAATGAATCTTCACTCTCTTTCATTTCATTCATGATGTTTAGAATAATCAAATCTGATCATGCAGTGAAGAAAACAACTGTATGAAAGCAGAAGTTTCAGTCTAAACGTCGTTCTTAAGAATCTACGTTGAAGATAGTGTTGAGACCGTGCCTAGAATCTAACCACACTGCAGCGAGATAGTGCGTAGCTGAATAGAATGTTTGATCAATAGAGGTAGCTATAACTAGAATATTAAGAATACAGAAGGAATCAAAGAGGGTTTCGAGCTGTATCTATAGTAGGGCAAAACAAAGGGGGCGAAGCAGGTTTGCTCGGGTATCGGAAGCGCTAGGATAGAGTGTTGAGGCTAGGGGTTCAACATGGGCCAAAACCCCTAGGGCTTGTTGGCTAGGAAACCCTATTCAATCCCGACACACTCGTAACAGATAGTGACTTTGAAGTCGATGAGAAAGAGATCTAAGTCTAATTTGATGACGACAGCAACATTGAATGAATGAAAGTCTCAACAAAAGAGACTTATTGAATCGACATTCGTAATAGATTAAATGTTATATATGATGGGGAATCTACCTGTATTTGTTAGCAGACTACACCTAAATGAAGGTAGATCTCGCCTTTAGCGAAAGTGACGCTCCGTAATGTGCGCCGTTAAATGGCGTCCCCAAGACCTCCCGCTACATCGAGAAGCGTATTTGGCTGACTTCAAACACTGTTCACGCTCCCCAGCTCAAAGCGTGGATTGGTCGCTACTAAGAGATTTTTCTATTCTTCCAGAGTCCGTTCGTGCGAGCTAAAGGAGACGAGCATGTTGATATCCATCTTTTGCAATGCGTAATACTAGCATTGGCAAGGATTTCACGCTTCTCTTCCTAGACCGGTGATGCATCCCATAAAGAGACTTCACAGGTTCAGCTAGAGGCACAGCTACCGGTCAAATGCTGTTGGAAAGGATGAATAGCCTATTAATTTTTGACGTTTTTCGACTTTTGTTCCAGCACGTCGTACAATATCTTTGCTTCCATCAGTGTGGAAACATTGAAGCCATATGAATAACTTAAGCGGCTTCATGGAGGGTCTGAGATGTTACATCAAGATTCAGGCTCTTAGAATTTCCATCGCTCTAGCCAAACGTTCATCCACGCCGGATTCACAGTATACAATGTGGCCATTGTTTTGCTGGCTCGGACACCGTGCTCCGCATCAAATGCCAAAGACCCTTTACCATTCTCGATCTCTTCAAAAATTTCGAGCAGTTTCAAAGCAGGGTGCCTTGCTAGCTCTGAGCTGTCGAGGACATCGAGCTTCAGCAAGCTGTTTATTCAGTCTCGAAGCGAGACAATGTCCACTTGATGCCCAAGATGGCTCTGTAGCGTTCCAAGCAATGACTCCCACGCTATTGGATGAGGGTTGACAAGGTTGTAGATGTCAGCATTGCCAGCGTTGTGGGCCGTAGAGTAGTATCAGATTGAATGATTTCGATAATAATTGTGGCTAACTTGTCGACAGGGATCCAATCGATAACGGGCAGGCTTGCAGGCAGACGTTTTAGCGATTTCGAAGTCTTGATCATCGATGGCAGCCATTCCTGTGACGGCCAAGCTGGATCGCTCAACGTTGTGGAACCTGCAATCTGTCCTACGCGCAAGATGCTAACAGGTACTCCGGACTGCTTATTCGCGTTATCTAAGATTCGTTCGGAAATAATTTTTGATTTCCCGTAACCCATAGAGTATCCGCGGCAGCTTCGTAATCATATAAGAACGTCTCGGGAACTGACGGAATCTCTGCCTTATCCTGGTATATAGTGGCCATTGTGAAGCGGCAGTTACGGAAGAGACGAAGACAATGCGTGGAGATCTCCTGCTACCTGTGCTCCAATCGATTATACGACGGACGCCACCAATGTGAACATCCTCGTAAGACTCAAGCGAAAGTTTGAAGTTCGACCTTCCAAGCATTGTGAATAACAACGTCTACACTGTTGCTCAAATCTACAAAAACTGCATCGTCGAGTCCTAAGAATCTCTGGCGGTAATCTGCAGTGAGGTATGTCACCTTCCAATTGTTGGTTCTGATTGTGGGACCATGCTTCGCAAACATGTTCTCGTGTCTCTGATGAGCATCTACTGAACGAGTTAAACAGTATATCTTTGAGATGACGAGATCATTCAAGAGTGCTTGCAACAGGTAAAAGCCTAGAGATCCTGTCGATCCTGTCAGTCAATGCTATACTATTCCGGCTGCTCTAGACTGTGAATAAGGCTGAAGTGATCTCTGTGGCAGGTTTTGAGTGAACTTTTCCACAAGTGCAGCTATCTTAGCCCGCCGAATGTGACTTCGGTTATTGTTGTCCACTCCAGGTATTACGCCCAAGTTCAAGAAGTTGTAAATGGCGGCTGAAAGTTGGTCAACGGTAGGGTTGCTGTATAGGAGTCTATCCGATAGCCAAGAAAGCTCGGATTTCTTGCGATGAACGAGAAGCTCGGCTTTCAGCATACCAGCTATCGTCACCGTCTTTAACGAATCAAGTCGCAGGACAAACAGGTCATTGCGATCCGTGAACTCGACTTCTGAAAGGGAAGATGTAATAGACGAATGCACCAACTGCTTGATAGCCTCGAGTTCAAACGATGCCCTGAGAACTTGAGAGTCTTCTTTTCCAATACTGCTGTCATTCTCGTATAAGGCTGTAATTTCGAGTTCGTAACTCCGCTCAGTCAATTTGCGCACGACCGTGCCTTTACCGGCACGTTGGAAAGGCTTGCCAGCATTCGTAACTTCAACTTTGGTTCGAGCTAATTGACCATGCCCAGAGACTAAGAGATTCGCTTGTTTCACAAGTGGCCAGACCTCCTCTACAAGCGATGCTCTGTAGGTGTCTGGCTGAGGTTCAAGTAACAAGGCTGCCTGAAATCTACCTTGTCCAACTACAAGTGCCCCCATAAGAAGCGGATGCCCCTGTATCAGGGCTTCTATTGAGACTGGATTGAACTTTTTCGCCATTGGATAAGACCAGTATATCGTCTATCCGGCCATGAAAGCGCCACAGATTTGATTTGGTTGGATGCGGTTTGAAGAGATTCTTAGTGTGCGAATCTTGGTATGTGGAAAGTTGTGATTTAAACCTGACATTCTTTCTGTGCTGTCATCACTGAGTACGACTAGTTCATACGCTCCATCCTCCGACGGCTGCAACTCAAGCTTACGACACGGGTTCCATTCGATATAGGCCCAGTCCTAACGGAACCAGTTGCTGGATTGGAAGCGTTTCTGTTACGCCAAAAATTGGGCAGATTTCGACGATCTTGCTCAAGAGATCTCCAGCGAAGGGCGACAGTGGACCACCTGTATATGCTACCCATTCTAAATCCTTGAAAGTGGTTCAGGCCTTCAGGCTCCTACAGTAACTGTTCGATGATTGAAGGTGGGATGAAAAGAGCTTTCAAGTGGTGATTTTGAATGATCTTGCGGACCATCGCACCATTTGCTGGTCTATGTGCAGGCCCTAGAACCGGTACACCGGCTTCAGAAAAGGTAGGGACAACTAGATTTGCGTCAGTAGTCGTTGCGAAAATGACTATAACTGTGTACGGCTTACTTATGGTTGCGATAAAACCTGCTAATTATGTGTTGCCACATGTGAGAATCACCAACTTTCAAAGCCATAAGTCGGACACTCAACTTACATGAAAGGGAGGAAAAGCGGTATAGTATTTTCCGCTGCTATTGAAGTCCCGGACTGTGGAATTCAGGCCTTTGCGGCCCTCTACCTTCGGTAAATAGCGGTCATTGTCCATAGTGGCAAATGTGCCATGAGTCATGAAAATTGGCTTGGGCAGTCCTGCAGAGAATATAAGCTTTGTACATACCTAGCCATCGAACAGCATACCGGTCGAGCCGAAGGAGTGGAGAATGAGAGTGGGCTTTCGAGCTGCCTCTTCAAAGGTATAATCATAAGGATACGGCTCTGCATTTGCTAGAAGCATCTCTTCAAAGGATAGGACTTGGAAGCAACGAAGGTCCTCCTTGGCTGCTAAAAGAGCTTTGGTGATCGGTGCGAGTTCAGGAGAATAGAGAAACTTTGAGCATTTCGTTTGTTCAAGCAAGGATACAGATGCTTTCGTGAGATTCCGCGGAGACAATAGGAGAGCCTTAGAGAATTTGCTAAGCTTTATCAACTATTTTCTCTCGTATACTTACCTTATAACCACACTTTACAGCAGCAAGAAGAATTACTGCAGTACTGAGATCGGGGATGCCCATATAAACCAGAGTCTCGAATTCATCACTCCAGCCAATTTTGTCCTGAATCCAGTAAGCGAAACCGTTAGTTGCACCAGCCATATCCCCACATGTTATGTCATGGAAGCCTTCAGATGAATCGGTTGAGTGTGGAATCGACGCGTATAGCCGATCCGAGGTTCACTTTGCGTGTTCATCTAGAACATGTGGTAGGTAGTAATCTCCTTCCATAGAGCCGATCTTGAACAATACACCCACTCATCGAGGCTCGACTCGAAAATATTAGACGGTATAAGAAGGCCAGTGGCGCATAAGCATGGAGGAGAGCCGGACCTGGAGTGAAGGGAGCCATAACTAGATCTATGGGCGAGGTCGACAATTAGGACTCGGGTAAAATCTTTTTTTCTCTTAAAATCCCTTTGGCTTACATGTTTGCGCTTCAAATCTCGAGTGCGGATAAGACTCTCTCACTCTGTCAGGACGCCAATGTAAGTTCTACCTTCTGTTTATTCTACTGCCAATGGGGAAACATGATGGTAGAAGAAAAAGATGTCGACGCGCGGAAGCGTTCAGTCTCAACACAACTCAAAACTTCCGCTGCGTACGTATCAGTGCAGACCTTCTTAGTCTATCGTCCCACGCCGCAAGCCCAGACAATCAACGTAACTACCGTCGCAATTGTTGCCCCTGCGACAACTTCGAGGGGCCTAAGATAACCAAGCATGCCCAACGAAGTGCACGTAGCAAAGACACCTCCAGCTGGTGTGAAGCCGCCATAGGCCCAAGCCTGAAATGCTGCAGCGAGTGTACCTGACCATGGTGAGCATCTCGACAAATCAAAAGAATGTCTTCCACGAACCTGCACCAACACCCACAAGATTAAAGCC